>Ga0073936_10001879_pt1 | contig 31846 bp, 26 predicted proteins | sample AliMusrvi5mmetaG_FD_87041 | JGI IMG/M metagenome (GOLD analysis project Ga0073936, IMG submission 87041) | Freshwater lake bacterial and archeal communities from Alinen Mustajarvi, Finland, to study Microbial Dark Matter (Phase II) - Alinen... | ecosystem: Environmental > Aquatic > Freshwater >...
CAACTACCCTCGCAGAATCCTCGCCTTCGCCGCCCCAATCAATCTCTTCAACAGCGAACTCAAGGCCATCGCTTAACCATGAACAACGACCACTACCTACGGCATTTAACTTTACAACCTACCCCATGCGCGCTGCTTGCACTTCCCCCTTGCACCCCGCAAGGACTCATGCCATCATTCTTTACCCAAGGAGGCACAACATGAACACAAACATCCGCCGCTCCCTCCATCCGCTCTTTGCCCTTTCCCTCGCGCTGCTCCTCGCCAGCACCGCCATGGCCATCCCCCCGGGCCCTACGCTGACCCTCTCGCCCTCCAGCATCGCCTGGAACACCAACACCTGGGTCGGCTTCGATCTCTCCGGCATCACCCCCGGCGCGGCCGTCACCCTGCAGGTCTATGTCGATGTCGACAAAAACCGCCAGGCCGGCTCCAACGATGTACTCCTCATGCAGTTCAACCTCAAGGACGGCGTCACCAACCGCCTCGGCGCCCAGATCGTGGTCTGCGACACCAACGGCCTGGCTGACGGCCTGATCCGCGGCCGCGTCTCCTGCCACGGCCTCACGGACATGGCCCAGTTCTGGCACGCCACCGGCACCTATCTCTGGCAGGCCGCCTACACCAACGGCTCGGCCATCACCTCCGCCGTGTTTACCGTCACCCAGCCGACCAGCACGGTATGGGTGGCTGGCTCGGTTCAGGTGATGACAAACATGACTCCTGCGGCTGGCCGCCCGCTGCCCGGTGCCTTGGTGGTTCCCGACATGTTTTCGCAGCTTCAGGGCGTCATGCCCGCCACATGGACCGACACCAACGGCAACTTCACCCTCTACCTGCCTGCCGGCATGTCCACCAGCAACCTCTCCAGACTGACGGCCATCAAACCCGATTTTCTCACCGTCAGCAGGATGGGCAATGGCGACCCGCTCTCCTCGTGTTTTTTTGGTGATCCGCTTGCCACCGGCGCCAATACCCTTCCTGCGCCGCTGTTTCTCCTGTCGCCGGTTCCGGGCGTTATTCCCTCCGTGTCGGGCACCGTGCTGGACAGTGCCAGCAACACGCTGGCCGGGGTCCTGCTGATGGTGCAGCCGGACGGTGACGACGATGGCGGTGGCATGGCCTTCGGCATGAGCAAATCAAACGGAACCTACTCCATCCCCTGGACGCCTCATGCCGGGGCCAGCGTGGTGATGTCCATAACCCCGCTGCTCAACATGCGCGGGTTGATGGGGGCGGGGGTGTCGTTCGACTCGTCGACTTCCGACATTTCCGGCCTGACCCTCGTCTGCCCCGTGGCCACCACCCTGGCCCGTGTGCAGGTCAGGAAGAGCGAGGGCCCCGGCGGCGTGTCGGGCGCCAAGGTCAATGTGTATGGTGACACGACCGGCGCGGAATCGTATTCATTCGGCACAAACGGATTTTGCGAGCTGTGCCTTGTCGGCACGTCCAATGCCAGCGTGGAAATATCCAACGACTCCCTGCAACTTAGCCGCCGGGTCTGCCCCATGGACACCTTTGATGGTCTGCCTCTTCCATCTTCCGGCCTGTACACGGATCTCCAATTCACCGCCTACCCGGGCTATGCCGTTTCCGGCCATGTCTATGATTCCACGCTGAAACCGTTGCCTGGCGGTGGTGTCTATGCACAGCCCGCAGGCCAGGATAATGATCTCGACAGCCGCGACGTCAACTTTGGCGGATACTATGAACTGCTTTTGAATGCGGGCGACTACAATGTCGGCACCTGGGGCTATAATGATCTGGGCTATGGTGACCAGCGGCTGACCAACCTGGTCACCGTCACCAGTCAGGATGTGGCCAACGTCGATTTCGTCCTTCAGCAGAATGCCACCATCAGTGGCCGGGTGCTGGCGTCCGGCACGCCTTTGGCAGATGCCTGGTTGGAGGCCTCCATCATCACCATTCACTCGGGCGGCGACTGGAATACGCGTGGCGTGGCCTGGACTTCCAGCGACTCCAATGGCTATTACACCTTGCAGGCTCCGCCGGACACGGCGTATGGTGTCCGTGCCACTGGGCCGGACGGCACCACCTGGCTGGAGCAGTACTACAGCAACGCTGTCGACGCCCTGTCCGCCACCCTGATCACGCCCACCATGGCGACCCCTGCAACCAACATCGACTTTGATCTCCAGCCCGGCGCCGTCATCAGCGGCTATGTGCGCGGCAACGGCGATCCCGTGCCCGGGTCCCAGGTCGAGGCCGGGCTGGCCACGCCCAATTCGGGCGGCGGCTGGAGCTGGGTCCACGTGTCGGGCGAGCAGATCTCATCCAACGGCTTCTACTCCCTGATGGTCCCGCCCGGCACCGCATACGTCGTCCACGCCTGGGGTCCGGATGGCACCGCATGGCTGGAGCAGTACTACAGCAACGCCGTCGATGCCCTTTCCGCCAACCTGGTCACCGCCACCCTTGCGTCGCCCGCCACCAACATCAACTTTGATCTCCAGCCCGGCGCCGTCATCAGCGGCTATGTGCGTGGCAACGGCGATCCTGTGCCCGATGCCCAGGTCGAGGTCGGCCTGGCCGCGGCCAATCCCGGCGGCGGCTGGAGCTGGGCGCACGTGTCCGGATCGCAGGCCGAATCCAACGGCTTCTACTCCCTCACCGTCCCCCCGGGAACCGGCTATGTCGTCAGGGCCTGGGGTCCCGACGGCTCGCCATGGATGGAGCGGTTTTACAGCAACGCTGTGGACGCCCTCTCCGCTGACTTGGTGACGACCACTCTCTCATCACCCGCCACCAACATCAGCTTTAATTTGTCGCAGGGCATTCCCATATCAGGCCGCGTCACCGACCTTGACGGCCATCTGCTCACCAATATGCCCATGTCGGTCTTCCATAAAAATTCTGATAACTGGAGCTCCGTGGCCAACGGCGGCTCCGGCGATGACGGCAACTACGCCATGTATGTCCCCCCCGGCTCCAACTATCTGGTCTGGATGGTCGGCACCCCGCAATGGCTTGAGCAGTGCCATGACCATGTCCGCGCCTGGGATGACGCGCTGCTCCTCACCGTTTCCGGCACACAGCCCGCCACCAACATCGACTTTGCCCTCATCCCCGCCATGACCATCACCGGCCGCGTCACCGACGCCACCAACGACCCGCTCGACAGCGTCATGGTCGAATTCGGCGCGCGCGATGGTGACGACTGGGCTGGCCGCTGGGCCACCTGGACCGGTTCCAATGGCGGCTACGATTGCCGCATGGAGGCCGGCAGCAACCACCTCGTGAAGATTGACGACGGCCGCTTCCACGAAGTTTACTTCCACAACAAACTCACCCCCGCCACCGCCACCCCCGTCATGGCGGGGCAGGGCATCACCGTCAGCAACGTCGACTTCAAGCTCTACGATCCAACTGCCGACAGCGACAACGACACCTTCCCCGACTACATCGAAGGCTACATCACCGGCACCAGTCCCACCAATGCCGACGACCTGCTCAAATGCACCGGCCTGCTCTGCCAGGGCGGCCGCGTTGCCGTGTCATGGTTATCAGTCTGCAGCAACCGGTACTACGTCCAGCGCTCCACCAACCTGTTCAACACATCCGGCTGGACCAACATATCCACCGTCACCGCCACCGGCGCCTGCAGCTCCCTCACCGACACCAACGCACCCCCCGCCACCACCTACTACCGCCTGCTCATGCAGGACTAGATTGCAGGAAAGCTGATCGCTATTTTTCGTCTACCCCGGCCGGCAGGCGTCTCAGGTGGCGCTGTATACGCATACGCGCCGCCTGTACGCAACGAACCAGACGGGATGAAATCGTCCAGCCCTTTTGACGGCCGAATGCGTGACATTTCTGTTTTGACCGCATCTCTTCCCTTTTCGTCCCTTTCGCGCCTTTCGTAGTTAAATTCTGTCTCCCGCCTTTTGTACTCCTGCCTCCTCTCCTCGCGCCCTGCGCCATGCGCGCTGCGCGCGCCCCATACTCCCGGCTTGACGTCCGCCGCCTGCGATGGGACTATGCTGCGGACCCTGCGGCCGGGCCGGCGTCGACTCGCCGTCCCGCAGACTGCCCGCCGGATGAACAACGGAAACCACAGAAAGACACCGCCGCCATGAAAGTCATTTTCAGCGCCACCCCCGAAACCATTCAGGACTACCGCGAATTCGTCGCCCGCGCCGCCGAATTCGGCGCCACCCACATCTCCGTCAACCCCTGGAACAGCCTCCCGCGCAGCTACTGGGAGTGGGACATCGACCGCAACGACCCGTACCCCGGCTGGACCATGGTGTGCTCCGGCTTCTTCAAGAACGTCGGCGTCGAGGAACTCGAGGAGTGGATTCCCGCCGACTACAGCCGCAGGTGCATGGAGATCATTGCGCAAATGGGCGCCATCCTGCGCGAATTCGGCCTCAAAGGCACCTTCAACACCAACGAACCCTACAGCCTGCCCGAAGGCGTCTTCCTCGCCCATCCCGACTGGCGCGGCCCGCGCACCGATGCCCCGCGCCGCGCCAAGCGTCCCTACTACAGCCCCTGCATCGACAATCCCGAAGTCCTTGCCCTCTACCGCAAGGCCGTCACCAAGCTCTGCAAGGCCGCGCCCGTCGACCTCCTCACCATGGCCACCAACGACTGCGGTGCCGGCGTGTGCTGGAGCGCGGGCCTCTATCCGCTCGCCAACGGCCCGTCCCAGTGCGAAAACCGCTCCATGGCCGACCGCATCTCCGGCTTCATGTCCGCGCTGCAGGAAGGCGCCGCCGCGGCCGGCCAGACCGCGGAAGTCTGGCTCGGCGGCCTGCGCCGCCGCCACGAATTCAAGGGCGTCAGCCCGATGCTCAAGGCCGGGCAGTACGTGGATGGCCACGGCACCAATATGAAGGCGCCCCGTGGTGCGGGCGCCGGTGACAGCATCGACTACAGCGGCGTCTTTCCCGTCCGCGGCCTCATGCAGCCCGTCAAATTCCTGCGCGGCCTCACCGGCGTCACTGCGAAAGCGGATATGGTCTCCTACGGTTTCCCCACCACCAAGGACACCGACCTCTTCGAACTGCTGCGCCTCAACCGCGAAAAACCCGTGCGCAACGAATGGGATGTCGCCTGCCGCCTCCATGAATTTGCGGCCGCCAAGGGTGGGGCGGCCCATGCGCCGGCATTGTTCGAAATGTGGCAGGCCATCGACAGCGCCGTGCAGGAACTCGGCCTCATTGGCGATGGCGGCCCCATCACCCTGTGCGGCACCGTCAACCAGCGCCTCCTCAACCGGCCCTTCGTCGCGTTCCCGCTCGAACTCACCGCGGAGGAGAAGGACTACTACCGCCGCTTCCAGTTCCAGGCCCGCAGCGAGGAAAAAGCCGCCGACCTCATGAACTTCCAGGACATGACCCAGGTCAAGGGCCGCTCCGGCACATGGCTTGCCACCCTCAGCCTCGAGCGCGCCATGTCCCAGGTGCAGAAGGCCCTCGGCCGGGCGCAGGGCATCCTCGCCGCCGTGCCCAAGGGTGCCTTCCACGATGAAATGCGCATGAACGAACTGCGCCTGCGCGCGCTCCTCTGCGTCATCCGCAACCTGCACAACGCCTGCGCCTACCAGGGCGTCCTCGACCGCACCGACTACTCCGCCACCCCTCCGCTCGAGGAATGCTACTGGGACGGCCTCGGCGACCTGCGTGGCTACGAACTGCGCACCATCGCGCGCAAGGAGATCGACAACTGCAACGAACTCGCCGACCTCATCGACCAGTCCCCCGAACCCCTGCTCTGGCTGGCCGGGACACCGGAGGAGGAGGACATCTTCCGCTTCGGGCCCGGCCTTGCCACCCAGCTCAGGAAAAAAGCCGCCATCATGCTCAAACACGAAGCCGATCTCGACCGGCTCTACGCCATGCCCAACCCCTGATCCGTCAGGGTCCGGCCGGAACATACTGGGGCGGGTAGGGGGCGGAAGCCTGCACGCCGGAAGTGCGGTGGGCGCTGGGGGACGGCCAGGAGCATGGCGACGATCCCGCCTGGGACGTAGCCGAATCCGTCACGCTTTACGAGCGGCTCGAACAGGAGATAATCCTTGAGTTTTCTGCCCGGGACAAGGGCGGCAATCCCGGGCGTCAGGAAATGAAGCGCATTCGTCAAGACGCCGGCGCAACGGGCAGCACCGTTTACAGCGCGGCGGTGTCTGCAACCCGCCCGCGGCGTAGCGACAACGGCTATGCGATAATCATCCCCGGTAGGGTTACACCCCATAGCACCTGTACGGTTGCCCGGATTATCCTTGTCGAATTAAAAATGAAAGGAAGCGTATGAACAAGAACAATTCAATCGTGGCAATCTATCCGTCGCACACGGCGGCCGAAGCGGCTGTCAAGGAACTCCAGCAATCCGGTTTCGACATGAAGAAGCTGTCGATCGTTGGTCGCGACTATCACACCGACGAGCATGTGGTCGGCTACTACAATACCGGCGACCGGATGAATGTGTGGGGCAAAACAGGCGCCTTCTGGGGCGGGCTGTGGGGCCTGCTGTTCGGGTCCGCGTTCTTCTGGATTCCCGGTTTGGGGCCGCTGCTGATGGCGGGGCCAGTGGTGGGTTGGATCGTCGGGGGGCTGGAAGGCGCCGTCGTGGTGGGCGGCCTGAGCGTCCTGGGGGCCGGCCTCTTCAGCCTGGGCATTCCCAAGGACAGCGTCTTGCAGTACGAGACGGCGCTCAAGACCGACAAGTTTGTCCTGATTGTCCACGGTTCTCCAGATGAAACAACCCGTGCCAAGGAAATTCTCAACCGCACCAAGCCGGAGACATTGGAACACCACCAGTAAACACATAAAGGAGTCCATGATGAAACTACTGCAAGCGGAAACAAGAAAAAGAGTGCAGTTCGACCTGTCGGTTGAACCCGGGAAACAGGTGTTTGTTGCCGGAACGTTCAACGACTGGAACCCGACATCCAATCCATTGAAGGATAACCCGGGCAGTGGACACTGCAAGGCGACACTACGTATTCCGACAGGAACACACGAGTACAAGTTCGTTGTCGACGGTGTCTGGACCGTGGACCCGAAGTGCGCAGACTGGACTCCCAACGGCTACGGTTCCCTGAACAGTGTGCTTCATGTCTGAAACGCCGGCTGATCGAGATGGGGTTGCCAGGTGACATCATGTGGCGATATCTGCTGATTGTTTTCGCAATGGCCGTGGCTGGCGGCGTGTTCTTTTTGACCGGTTCGTTTGCCTGGCGGATGGTCAGAACCGCGGTCAGGAGCATCGCCAACCGGACCGGTCGCAGGGCGGCGCCCCGGAGATATCGAAAGGGATGAACGGACGCCGGGGAGCACGGCCCTGAACGGAGACAAACCATGCCCGACCAGTCGATGGGAGTGACGAGAACGGCCCAATGCGTCGGTATCGCCGCCGACCATGGCGGATTTGAATTGAAGGAACAACTCGTCGGAATGTTGCGCGCGGCCGGCCATACGGCCGTCGATTTCGGCAATTGCCGGCTGGATCCTGATGACGATTATCCGGATTTTATCGTGCCGCTGGCCCGGGCGGTTGCGCGCGCAGAGGTGGATCGCGGCGTGGCCATCTGCGGCAGTGGCGTCGGGGCATGCGTCGTCGCCAACGAAGTCCCGGGCGTACGGGCATGTCTGATCCATGAAACGTTTTCCGCGCATCAAGGGGTCGAGGACGACGACCTGAACTTGATTTGCCTGGGCGGCCTTGTGGTCGGCCAGGCGCTGGCATGGGAACTGGTCAGAACATTTCTCGCCGCGCGATTCAGCGGTGCAGAACGCCATCGCCGTCGCCTGGCGAAAGTGGCAGAACTCGATCGCCGGGAGGCACCTTGATGGATGACAGGCCAAAATGCAACCCCCGGCCGCTGGTGCTCCTGCGGCATGGGGAAAGCGTGTGGAATAAGGAAAACCGCTTTACCGGCTGGACGGATGTCGATCTGTCCGACCAAGGCCGGGAAGAGGGGCTGGAGGCCGGCCGCACCCTCAAGGCGCACGGTTTTTCGTTCGATGTCGCGTTCACCTCCGTGCTGAAGCGCGCCATCCGGACCCTGTGGCTCGTGCTCGACGAGATGGACCTGATGTGGATTCCGGTCCACCGGGATTGGCAGATGAATGAGCGGCATTACGGCGCCCTGCAGGGGCTGGACAAGGCCGGGACGGCCCGGCAGTACGGCGCGGCGCAGGTCAAGTCATGGCGGCGGAGCTACGACGTCCGCCCGCCCGCCCTTGACCGGGCCGACCCGCGGCATCCGTGCCACGATCCGCGCTACCGCCACCTCAACCCGGAGCAACTCCCCGCCTCGGAATCATTGAAGGACACGGTGGCGCGGTTCCTTCCCTGCTGGCAGGAGCGCATCGCGCCGGCGCTGCGCGCCGGGCAATCGGTCCTGGTGTCGGGCCACGGGAACAGCCTCCGTGCGCTGGTCAAGCATCTCGACAACGTTTCTGACGCCGATATCGTGGAACTGAACATCCCCACGGGCATTCCCCTTGTGTACGAACTGGACGCGGAACTTCATCCCGTCCGCCATTATTATCTCGGGGATGCCGACCGTGTGCAAAAGGCGGTGCAGGCCGTGGCGGGCCAGGCATCGGTGAACCCCCCGGCAGGATGAACCCATGGCGCTTGCCCTTAATAAAACGAAGATCGTATGCACGATCGGACCGGCATCCGAGTCGTCCGGGATCATGCGGCAAATGCTGCATGCCGGGATGAATATCGCCCGGCTCAACTTTTCGCATGGCGATTTCGCCTGGCATCTGGCGGTGATCGGGAACCTGCGGGATGCGGCTGCGGCGCACGGCAAGCGCGTGACAATCCTGGCCGATCTCCCGGGCCCGAAGATGAGGATCGGGCAATTGGCTGAAGAGCCGATTGAATTGAAACGGGGCGATGCGTTCACGTTGACCACGGATGAAATCATCGGTGACCGGCGGCGGGTCTCCGTGAGCTTCCCGCGCCTGCCCGCCGTCGTCAAGCCGGGTGACGGGCTGTTCCTCAACGACGGCAATATCCAACTGGAGGTTGTCAGGGTCGCAGGCAACGACGTCGCGTGCCGCGTGCTGGTCGGGGGCGAACTGCGCTCGCGAAAGGGGCTGAATCTCCCGGGAATCGACCTGGGCATCGGTGCATTTACCGAACACGACCGTGACTGCCTGAAGTTCGCGTTGGAAAACGGTGTGGATGCGATCAGCCAGTCCTTCGTAGAGACGCCGGCCGATATTGACGCGGTGAGGAAAGCGGCATCAGATCTGGGGCATCACCCGTTCATCATTGCCAAGATCGAAAGGGCGGGAGCCTTAGCCCACATAGATGAGATCCTGAAGTCCGCCGACGGGATCATGATTGCCCGCGGCGACCTGGGGGTGGAAACCCCCATGGAGAGAATGGCGGTGGTCCAGAAGCAGCTGATCATCAGGGCCAATCTGATCGGAAAACCGGTGATCACGGCCACGCAGATGCTCGAATCGATGGTGGACCATTACCGCCCCACCCGGGCTGAAGCCACCGACGTGGCCAATGCCATCCTTGACGGCACCGATTGCGTGATGCTTTCCGAAGAATCGGCGATGGGGAAGTTCCCGGTCGAGGCAGTGGACATGCTCGCCAGGATCGCGGCCGCGACGGAGCCGTATCACACCGATGTCCGTGTTCAAGATCCCTTCGCCAGCTATGACCGCGACAGAGACGTCCATTTCGTGGACCTCATCTCGCGCAACGTCCAGCACACCGTGGCTCACCTCGCCCCGACGGCGGTCATCGTCCCCACGGCCACCGGGTACACTGCGCGGATGGTCTCCCGCTTCAAGCTGCCGGTGTGGATCGCAGCCGTCAGCCCGGAGGAATCAACCTGCCATGGGCTGCAGTTCTCATACGGCGTGTCTCCGGTCCACGCGCCGGAGCATCCCCGCGACTGGAACGTATTTGCCAGGGACTGGGTGCGAAGCGAAGGGCTGGCCGAGGGACTGGTGGTGCTGACGGCAGGCCCGTCCCGGAGCAACCTTCAAACAAACCCGCGCCTGGAAATCATCGATCTGCGCTGTGGCGGGTTCGACAAGGCGGCGCATGCGCCGCCCGGATAAGAACAAAGGATGGAGACCGGGGAGAAAGGAATTAAGATCATGAAGAACAATCCTGTGAAACAATTGGGAACATTCGGACAGTCCATCTGGCTGGACTACATCCGGCGCGACCTGATCGCCGGCGGCGGGCTCCGGCGCCTGATCGAGGAGGATGGGCTGCGGGGGATGACCTCGAATCCATCCATCTTCGAGAAGGCTATTGTGGAAAGCCATGATTACGATGCGGACATTCAGGCCATGGTTCGCAAGGGGAAGAGGGCCAAGGACATCTATGAGGCTATCAGCCAGCAGGATGTGCAGAGCGCTGCCGATGAGTTCCGTCCGGTGTACGAAAGGACGGGCGGGAACGACGGTTACGTCAGCCTGGAGGTCAATCCCCATCTGGCTCATGACAGCAACGGCACGATACAGGAAGCCCAGCGATTGTGGAGCGCCTTGAACCGTCCCAACGTCTTCATCAAGGTTCCAGCAACGGCTGCAGGGCTGCCCGCCATCCGTAAACTCATCAGCGAAGGCATCAACGTCAACGTGACATTGCTCTTCGGGCTGCCGCGTTACCGGCAGGTGGCGGAAGCTTACCTCGACGGCATCGAAGCGCGGGTGCTCCAAGGCAACGCGGTGAAAGGGGTGGCTTCGGTGGCCAGCTTCTTTGTGAGTCGTATCGATGTGCTGGTGGACTCCCTGTTGGAACCACTCATCAGGCAAGGCGGCGAAAAGGCGGCGTTTGCCAAGGAAGTACGCGGCCATGTGGCGGTCGCCAGCGCGAAGCTGGCCTATCAGATCTACAAGGAGATCTTCAGCAGCGACCGATTCAAGAAGCTGGCCGCTCAGGGCGCTCGCGTCCAGCGACTGCTCTGGGCGAGCACCGGCACGAAGAACCCGGCATACAGCGATGTGAAATACGTCGAGGCCCTCGTCGGACCGGACACCGTCAACACGGTCCCGATCGAGACTCTCAACGCCTACCGCGATCACGGCGTTCCGAAAGCCACCCTAGAAAAGGATATCGCCGAAGCGGCGCGTGTATTGAAGCGATTGCCGGAACTCGGGATCAGCATGGACAAGGTGACTCAGCAACTTGAGGACGAAGGCGTCACGAAATTCAACCAGCCGTTCGACAAGCTGATGGGAACCTTGGCGCAAAGGTCTCCCGGTATTTGATGAGAGAGCCATGAAAACAAGCCCTTGTGCAGGAAAGTTGCCGGAGCCAGGGATGCTGGTGAACGTGCCCAGACTCGTCACGGCCTACTATACAGAGGTGCCTGACCCTTCGGTTCAAGCACAGCGGGTTGCCTTCGGCACCTCGGGCCATCGTGGGTCGGCATTCAAAAAGGCTTTCAATGAATGGCATATCCTCGCGATTGCCCAGGCCATTTGCCTGTACCGGAAAGAAAAGAAAACCGATGGCCCGCTGTTCCTCGGCATGGACACACATGCGCTTTCGGTGCCGGCCCTTGCCAGCGCGCTTGAGGTGCTGGCGGCTAACGAAGTGGAAGTCATGATCGCGGAGAAGGACGAATATACGCCAACACCTGTTGTCTCCCACGCAATTCTCACGTACAACCGCGGACGCAAGACAGGGCTGGCCGACGGCATCGTCATCACGCCGTCCCATAATCCGCCACATGACGGCGGGTTCAAATACAATCCCCCGCATGGCGGGCCGGCGGAATCCGCCGTAACTTCGTGGATCGAGGCGAAGTCAAATGAGTTTCTCGGAAACGGCCTTAAGGGCGTGAAAAGGATTCCTTTCGAGAAAGCTTTTCGCGCTTCAACTACACATCGGCACGACTATCTGAATGCTTATATTAACGATCTCGCCAACGTGCTCGACCTTGATGCCATACAAGGCGCGAAAATCAGCATGGGGGTTGATCCGCTCGGCGGCGCGGGTGTCCACTACTGGGGTCGGGTCGCCGAGCGCTACGGGCTGAACCTCACGGTCGTGAACGAGACCGTCGACCCGACCTTCCGTTTCATGACGGTGGATTGGGACGGCCAGATCCGCATGGATCCATCGTCACCTTATGCGATGGCAAGCCTGATCGGCCTGAAGGATCGCTTCGATATCGCCTTTGCCTGCGACACTGACCACGACCGGCACGGGATCGTCACCCGAAGCGCGGGATTGCTGCCGCCCAACCATTACCTTTCCGTCGCCATCTTCTACCTTTTCCAACACCGGCCGAAGTGGGGCAAGTCAGCGGCGGTCGGCAAAACGGTGGTGAGCAGCCGGATGATCGATCGCGTCACCGCGAAGCTCGGCCGGAAGCTCTACGAGGTGCCGGTCGGCTTCAAATGGTTCGTGGATGGCTTGCTTGACGGTTCGCTCGGCTTTGGCGGCGAAGAGAGCGCAGGGGCCTCCTTCGCCCGCCTGGACGGCACGGTTTGGACGACGGACAAAGATGGAATGGTCCCGGCATTGCTGGCGGCGGAAATCACAGCGAAGATGGGCCGCGATCCTGGTGAAATCTACCGCGAACTCACGCGCGAGTTTGGTGAGCCCGCATATGACCGCGTTGAGTCGCCGGCTACCGCTGCGCAAAAGGAACTCCTGGCGAGCCTTTCACCGCAGCAGATCAAGCTCACTGAATTGGCGGGCGAAAAAATCCAGACAGTCCTCACGCACGCGCCGGGCAACGGGGCGCCCATCGGCGGGTTGAAGGTGACGGCCGAGAGCGGATGGTTTGCGGCACGTCCGTCAGGGACCGAGAATATCTACAAGATCTATGCGGAGAGTTTCCGGGGGGCGGGCCATCTGCACCTCATCCTGGAGGAAGCGCAGATGATCGTCAACAATGCCCTGGTTGCGGCACCCCAGCTTGAGGCGGATGATTTATGAGACGCCCATGCGGCGACGACGCACTGCGTTCGTATGGCGCGGGGCATTTCGTGCCGTGAAGTAGGGTTTCACCCCATAGCGGCACAACGGCGATAAGGCGTAGTTTGTTGCTCCAACAGCTGAAAAACCAAAAAAGGCGGCACGCAATGACAGTTGACCTCAATGAACCCGGCAATGGTCGGCTGCTCGAAGTCCATCTGACCGGCAAACTGGTCAAGGAAGACTACGAGGCATTCTTGCCCGCAGTGGAACGGCTGGTCAAGCAGCACGGCAAGATTCGCATGCTGGTGGAGATGCACGACTTCCACGGCTGGACAGCCGGCGCGCTCTGGGAAGATACGAAGTTTGCCGCGAAGCACTTCAATGACATCGAACGGCTGGCGATCATTGGCGAAACAAAATGGGAGGAAGGAATGGCGGTGTTCTGCAAGCCATTCACCTCGGCAACCGTCCGCTACTTCGATCACATGAAGGCCGCCGAAGCGCGGGACTGGCTCGCTGGGAAGTGAGACAATGGTAGTCCTTGAACAACGAGATGAAAAGTGCGCAATATGGTGAGTTTAGAGATCACGGTTGCTGAGTATCTGCTGACCCGGCTGAAAGAGATCGGGGTGGACCACCTCTTTGGCGTGCCGGGGGATTTTGTCCTGGGGTTCCTCAACCAGGTGCTGAAGAGCGACGTGCAGTATGTCGGCACCTGCAACGAACTCAACGCGGCCTATGCCGCCGACGGCTACGCCCGTATCCGAGGCATCGGCGCGTTCGCCTCGACCTATGGCGTTGGGGAACTGAGCGCCCTGAACGGCGTGGCGGGGGCATTCGCCGAAAGGGTGCCGGTGGTGGTGATCACCGGTTCGCCTTCGACGGTTAATTTCCGCACAAGGCCGTTGCTGCACCACACCTTGGGCGACTACCAGATCCCGTTGAGGATGTATGAGAAGATTACTGCCGCCTCAACCCAGCTCGTTTCCGCTGAAACAGCCCCGGCCGAGATCGACCGGGTGTTGTCGGCGTGTCTTATCCGCCAACTACCTGTCTACATCAGCATCCCCTCGGACGTGGTAAGGATGAAATGTAAGCGGCCAAACGCTTTTCCCTTCCCGGCGTCCGTCCCCAGTGATCAGGACGTACTCAAGGAGGCGATCCAGGAAGCGCTGGGTATGCTGGAAAAGGCGAAAAAACCGGTCGTAGTCGGCGACGTGGAGTTGATCCGATTCAAACTGCAAAAGGAATTCGCGGGTTTTCTCGACAAAACGGGCTTCCCGTACACCACCATGATGCTGGGGAAGGCCGTCCTTTCGGAACACCACCCCCAATTCATCGGCCTCTTCGAGGGCGACCGGAGCCGCGACTACGTGCGGAACAGGGTCTCGTCCGCCGACTGCCTCCTGCAACTCGGGGCCTTGATGACCGATTTCAACACCGGCGGATTCACCACGCGCCTCGACGACGCCAAGACGATCAGTGCCAACATCCGCACCGTGAAGATCAGACACCACTATTACGAAAACGTGTATCTCCATGATTTTATCCTTGGATTGACGGAGAAGCTTTCCCGACGGGATCCCGCGACTCTGGAGATCCAATGTGCCGCCGATGGCTGCATACACCGGCATACGGAGCCGTACCAGCCTGATGCGCCGAAGCCGCTTACCATCAAGCGTTTCTTCGACCGCATGAGTCATTTCATTGAAAACAATTCAATCGTTGTCGCGGAGACGGGTGTATCCCTCTTCAGTGCCGCCGAGATGCTCATGCCCGAAGGGGCGACATTCATAGGGCAGACCTTTTACGGATCGATCGGCTATACGGTCGGGGCAACCCTGGGCGCCTGCATGGCGGCGCAGGACCGGCCTGCCGTACTGTTTGTGGGGGATGGTTCTTTTCAAGTCACTTGCCAGGACCTCTCGACGATGATCCGGAACCGTCTCAAGCCCGTCATCTTTCTCGTCAACAATGACGGGTATACGATCGAGCGGGTGATCAGTGATCGGCCCTACAACGACATCCAACCCTGGCACTATCACAAGCTCGTGGACGTATTCGGAGGCGGGCTGGGTTTGGATGTCCGCACCGAAGGGGAACTTGAAAATGCGCTGGACAAAGCCGCCGCAACGGACGGACTCGTTTTCATCGAAATCCACACCGGGCGGTTGGACTGTCCCGAGTCCCTTCGCAGTGCAGGTCGGTCGATGGCAGAGACAAATCAACTCGACTAAGGAAATACGCTGTACAGCGCCACCCTTGATAAAGGAGAGACGATGACAAAACCTGCTGAAGAAGGAAGCAACTGTACCACAATGAAGGCCCTTGTTTTCCATGGGCCTAATAGCCTGGCATTGGAGGATAGGCCAAGGCCGACGATCATGCAGGCAACGGACGCCATCGTGCGGATCACTACGACCAGCATCTGCGGGACCGACCTGCACATTTTGAAGGGCGACGTGCCGACAATCACCGACGGGCGTATTCTCGGTCATGAAGGAGTGGGAATTGTCGAGGAGGTCGGAACGAATGTATTGAGCTTTCACAAGGGGGACAAGGTGCTCATCTCCCTCATTACCTCGTGTGGCAGGTGCAGTTTCTGCAAGAAAGCGATGTACTCCCATTGTCTCGCCGGTGGCTGGCGGCTGGGCAACAGCATCGACGGCACTCAGGCCGAATACGTCAGAATCCCTTTTGCGGATACCGGCTTGTACATGCTGCCGCCCGGGGTCGATGACGAATCGATGGTCATGCTGAGTTGTATTCTCCCCACGGGTCTGGAATGCGGAGCATTGAACGGGCAGGTTAAGCCGGGGGACATCGTGGCGATCGTCGGCGCCGGCCCGGTGGGCCTCGCCGCCCTGCTCACGGCGCAACTCTACTCTCCCGCTAAAACCATAGTGATCGATCTCGACGAAAACCGGCTGGCGGTCGCCCGCTCGTTCGGCGCGACAAAGGTCGTGAACAGCTCGGACGGGAAGGCGGCGGAGCGGATCATGGCGCTGACGCAAGCCGCCGGAGTGGACGTAGCCATCGAGGCTGTCGGCCTCCCCGCGACGTTCGACATCTGCCAGGCGATCATCGCCCCCGGCGGGCGCATTGCCAACGTGGGCGTTCACGGCAAATCGGTCGAATTCCACCTCGAAAGGCTCTGGTCCTCCAATGTCACGCTCACCACGCGCCTGGTCGATGCGGGCACAACGCCCATGCTGCTCAAGATGGTTCAGTCGGGGCGCCTCGACGCAAGAAAACTCGTCAGCCACCGATTCGAGCTGTCGGAAATCATGAAGGCGTACGACACCTTCGCGAACGCCGCGAAGCAACAGGCGATAAAGGTGGTGCTCAAGAACACGAACGCAAGTAGAGGTGCCTTGAAGGAGAACCCATGAGCACACAAACACCGGCCGGCAAGCCGCTTTACAGTCTCTTGCCTGCGGATATCGAGGGCTTCGATTGTTTGACTGAACTGGCCCTGGATATGCGCTGGACGTGGAATCATGCCACCGATGTGGTGTGGCGGCAGCTTGATCCGGTGCTGTGGGAACTGACACATCATCCCTGGGATGTCCTGCAGACCGTTTCCCGGGAGAAGGTCCGGCGCGTGCTGGCCGATCCGGTCTTCCGCAAGAAGATCGACGCCCTCGTTCAGTCCAAGAAGCAGGCGGAGGAGGCGCCCGCCTGGTTCCAGCAGAAGCATCCGAAGCCTCCCCTGACCTGCGTGGCGTATTTCAGCATGGAATTCATGCTGAGCGAAGCGCTCCCGATCTATTCGGGGGGGCTTGGCAATGTGGCGGGCGACCAGCTCAAGGCCGCCAGCGATCTGGGCGTGCCGGTGGTCGGCGTGGGGCTGCTCTACCAGCAGGGCTATTTTCGACAGGTGATTGACAAGGACGGTGCGCAGCAGGCCCTTTACCCGTATAACGATCCCGGGCAACTGCCGATCACGCCGCTGCGCCAGGCGGACGGCGAGTGGCTGCGGCTGGAGATCGCCTTGCCTGGCTACTCGGTCTGGCTGCGCGCCTGGCAGGTGCAGGTCGGCCGGGTGAAGCTTTACCTGCTGGACAGCAATGATGCGGCGAATTTCCCCGCGCATCGGGGGATTACCAGCGAGCTGTACGGGGGCGGACCCGAGTTGCGGCTGAAACAGGAGATGGTGCTCGGGCTCGGCGGGTGGCGGTTGCTCCGCGCGCTCAACCTCCAGCCGGAAGTCTGTCACCTCAACGAAGGCCATGCGGCCTTCGCCGTGCTGGAGCGCGCCTGGAATTTCATGGAGGAAACAGGCCGGCCCTTTGACGTGGCCCTGGCCGTCACCCGGGCGGGCAACCTCTTCACCACGCACACGGCGGTGGCCGCCGGTTTTGACCGTTATTCTCCGGCCCTCATCGAACAATACCTCGGCGGTTATTGCAGGCAGAAGCTCGGCATACCGCTCCGCGACCTGCTGGCCCTGGGTCGCCAGGATCCGGATGACGCGTCGGAAAGATTCAACATGGCCTATCTGGCAATCCGCGGCAGCGGCGCTGTCAATGGCGTGAGCCGCTTGCACGGGCAGGTAAGCCGCCACCTCTTTGAGCCTCTCTTCCCGCAATGGCCGGCGGACGAAGTTCCCATCAGCCACGTGACAAATGGCGTCCACATGCCGACCTGGGACTCCGCGGCCGCCGACGATCTATGGACGGCGGCCTGCGGGAAAGACCGCTGGCTGGGGACGATGGAAACACTGGAGCAGGATATTCGCCACGTCTCCGACGCCAGCCTTTGGCAATTTCGCCGCGCCGCCAGCAAGTCCTTTGTCGAATACGCCCGCGCACGGTTGTCCAGGCAGCTGACCGCTTCCGGCGCGCCGCCCGCGGAGGTGGACGGCGCGAAACATCTATTCGATCCCCATGCGTTGACGCTGGGTTTTGCCCGTCGCTTCGCCACCTACAAACGGCCCAACATGCTGCTGCACGATCCGGAGCGGCTGCTGCGCCTGTTGACCAATCCGCAGCGCCCGGTGCAGCTCATCATCGCTGGCAAGGCCCACCCGGAGGACCGGGGGGGGCAGGCCCTGATACAGCAGTGGATGCAGTTCATCCAGCGCCCCGAGGCCCGGTGTCATGTGATCTTCCTCAGTGACTACAACATGCTCCTGAGCGAGTCCCTTGTGCAGGGGGTGGACGTCTGGATCAACACGCCCCGGCGCCCTTGGGAGGCCTGCGGCACCAGCGGCATGAAGGTGCTCGTTAATGGCGGCCTCAATCTTTCGGAACTGGACGGCTGGTGGGCGGAAGCCTACACGCCGGAAGTGGGCTGGGCGCTGGGGGACGGCCAGGAGCACGGCGACGATCCCGCCTGGGACGCGGCCGAAGCCGTCACGCTTTACGAGCGGCTCGAACAGGAGGTGATCCCTGAGTTTTATGCCCGGGACAAGAGAGGCATTCCCGTCGCGTGGGTCAGGCGGATGCGGGAAAGCATGGCGCGGCTGACGCCGCGCTTCTCCGCCAACCGCACGGTGCACGAGTACACCGAACAGCATTATCTGCCGGCGGCGGCATCCTATCGTGCGCGCGCCGCCGATAAAGGTTCTGCAGGCGGGCAGATGGTTGGCTGGCATCGGACGCTGGAACAAAAATGGGCCGCGCTGCACTTCGGCGAAGTGAAGGTTGAGACGTGCGGCGAGCAGCACGTGTTTGAGGCCCGGGTCTTTCTTGGCGGCCTCGACCCGAATGCCGTGCGCGTTGAGCTTTATGCCGACGCAATCAAGGGCGGCACCCCGGTGCGTCAGGAAATGAAGCGCGTTCGCCAAGACGCCGGCGCAACGGGCAGCACCGTTTACAGCGCGGCAGTGTCTGCAACCCGCCCGCCGGCGGACTATACGGCGCGGGTGATCCCGCACTTTGACGGCGTTGCGATCCCGCTGGAGGACGCCCGAATCCTGTGGCAGCGGTGATCCGATCGACGGAAGGAAAGACCATGAGGAAAGCGGCAGCCATGACCTGCATGTTTCTGGATGTCGGCGGGGTCCTGCTCACCGACGGATGGAGCCACGCTGCCGGTAAACTGGCGGCCAGGCAGTTCGGCCTGAATTTCGAGGAGCTTGACAAGCGGCATGGCGAGGCGTTGGACACTTACGAGTTGGGTAAACTCACCTTTGAGGAATTCTTGAACCTCGTGGTGTTCTACAAGAAGAGGTCGTTTACTCCGGCCCAGTTTCGAAAATTCATGTTCGCGCAATCGAAACCTCTCCCCGGGATGATCGATCTGGTCCGCAAGCTCAAGGCGCGGTACGGATTGAAAATCGTCGTCGTGAGCAACGAAGGGCGTGGACTGAATGAGTATCGGATTCGCAAGTTCAAGCTGGACGGGTTTGTGGATTCCTTTGTTTCCTCCTGTTACGTTGAGTTGCGAAAGCCTGACGCGGACATCTTTCGTGTTGCACTCGATACTGCCCGGGTTGAGGCCAATCAGGTGATCTATATCGATAACACCCCCATGTTCGTCGGGATCGCGGAAGGGTTGGGGATTCGAAGCATTCTTCACACGGATTACCGGTCCACGTGCGCGAAGCTGGCTTCGTTCGGATTGCAGAACGACGAAGGAGTCATCCATGAAACCAGCTAACCCACGCATCCTGACGATCAATGGCGGTTCGTCGAGCATCAAGTTCGCGCTGTTCGAGGCCGGTGGCCCGCTCCGGCGGATTCTGGAGGGCGGGATCGAGGGGATTGGATTGCCCGCGGCGGCCCTGCGGGTGAAAGGCTTGAGCCAGGCGGACAACTTCTCGCGGTCAGTGACGGCGCCGGACCACACAACGGCGGTGAATGCGCTGATGGATTGGATCGAGGAGCGCATCGGGCGTGGCGCGCTGGCCGCGGCAGGGCATCGCGTGGTGCATGGTGGGCCGAAGTACAGCGAACCACAGCGCATCACGCCGGAAATGGTGAAGGAGTTGCATGAACTCGCACCATTCGACCCGGAGCATCTGCCGGAGGAGATCCTTTTGACCGGGGCGTTTCATCGCCGGTTTCCCGACCTGCCGCAGGTGGCGTGTTTCGACACGGCTTTTCACCATGACCTGCCGCGCGTGGCGCGGCTGTTGCCGATCCCGCGCCGGTACGAGGCGCAGGGCGTGCGGCGGTACGGGTTTCACGGGTTGTCGTATGCATTTCTAATGGGGGAGCTGGCCCGCATGGCCGGCGCAGAGGCGGCACAAGGCCGGGTCATCCTCGCCCACCTCGGCAATGGCGCGAGCCTGGCGGCGGTGCATGCCGGCAAACCCGTGGACACCAGCATGGGGTTCACTCCCGCCGCCGGAATCCCGATGAGCACCCGCTCCGGCGATCTGGATCCCGGGCTGGTCTGGTACCTGGCACGCACCGGGAAGATGGACGCGAAACAGTTCAACGAGATGGTCAATTTCCAGTCCGGGCTGCTCGGGATATCCGAAACCAGTGCCGACATGCGTGATTTGCTCGCGCATGAACCGCAGGACGTGCGGGCGGCTGAGGCGGTCGCCCTGTTCTGCTACCAGGTCAAGAAATGGATCGGCGCCTTCGCGGCGGCGTTGGGCGGGCTGGACACGCTCATTTTTGCGGGGGGCATCGGGGAAAACGCGCCGCCTGTCCGTGCGCGGATCTGCGAAGGGCTGGGCTTCCTTGGCATCGAACTCGTGGAAAAGCAGAACGCGGCCAATGCGGGCGTGATATCCGCCGCGGACGGCCGCGTTGCGGTCCGCGTCATTCACACGGACGAAGAACGCATGATAGCCGGGATGGTTTGCAGCGTGCTCGGCCTTGGCACGGCCACTAAATAGGATCAACGGTAGGGTTTCACCCCATGGTGAAGCCGGTCCCGCCGGTGCATGATATAACCGATGTAGATCGGATGCCGACAGCGGGCCGACACAAGACACAAGGAACGAAAGGGCTACGATGCTGGACAAAGCTAAAACACTAAAAGGCTACAAATTGGACAGCCGTGACGGGGAAATAGGGAAAGTCACGGAATTCTACTTCGACGACCGGCATTGGACGGTCCGCTATCTGGTCGCCGACACAGGCAATTGGCTTACGGGCATGCAAGTGCTGATTTCCCCGTATGCGCTGCGCGCCGTGATGCGTGAAAAGCGACAAATTGGTGTCGATTTGACCAAAAAACAGATTGAGGACAGCCCGTCCCTGAATAGTGACAAGCCCGTCTCGCGGCAATTCGAGGAAGCCTACTATGAGTATTACGGGTTGCCGCCGTATTGGGGCGGTCCATACATGTGGGGCGTTTATCCCTATCTGGTGCGGGACCCCGCAAAATGGAAAATATCCACCCCGGGTGAGAAAGCATGGGATCCCCATCTGCGCAGCACGCACGATGTGACGGGCCATCACATCCAGGCCATGGAGGGCGAGATCGGCCACGTCGATGATTTTATCATCGATGATGAGACATGGGCGATTCGTTATCTGGTCATCGATACGCAGAACTGGTGGCCGGGGAAGAAGGTCCTGGTTGCACCGCAATGGATCGACCGCATCAGCTGGAGCGAGTCGAAAGTCTTCATCTGTCTTTCCCGCGAGGCCATCAGGCAGTCGCCGGAATACACGGCGGAGTCGCTGCCGACCCGGGATTATGAGATCAGGCTTCATGGGCATTACAATCGCCAGGGGTACTGGGCTGATCAACCGGCCGCCGGGAAACATTCACGTTGACACAAACACGGGAAAGGGTCTTCGCGTCATTAACAGGGACGAAGAGCGCCTGATAGCCAAGACTGTCTGCCGCGTCCTTGCCTGTAGCTAAAACAGAGAAGGACAAAACCATGGAGACGCAAACTCTTTCCCCGGAACTGCTCCACAAGATGGACGCCTACTGGCGCGCCGCCAACTACCTGTCGGTCGGCCAGCTCTATCTCTACGACAATCCTTTGCTGAAGGTGCCGCTGAAACTGGAGCATGTGAAGCCGCTGGTGGTCGGGCACTGGGGCACCACGCCGGGCCAGAATTTCATCTATGTGCATTTGAACCGGGTCATCAAAAAGTATGACTTGGATATGTTCTACATCGCCGGCCCCGGCCACGGCGGGCCGGCGATTGTGGGCAACGTGTACCTCGAAGGCACCTGGAGCGAGGTTTATCCGGACATCACGCAGGATGAGGCCGGGCTCAGGAAACTGTTCATGCAGTTCTCGTTCCCCGGCGGCATTTCCAGCCATGTGGCGCCGACGACGCCGGGGTCGATTCACGAGGGCGGCGAGCTGGGCTATTCGCTCAGCCACGCCTTCGGCGCCGCGTTCGACAATCCCGATCTCGTCGTCGCCTGCGTCGTCGGCGATGGCGAGGCGGAAACCGGGCCGCTGGCCACGTCGTGGCATTCCAACAAGTTTCTCGATCCAATGACCGACGGGGCCGTGCTGCCGATCCTGCACCTCAATGGCTACAAGATCAGCAACCCGACTGTCCTGGCCCGCATCGAGCCTGATGAGCTGGAGCAATTTTTACGGGGCTGCGGCTGGACCCCCTACTTCGTGGAAGGCGATGAGCCGGAAAAAATGCATGAGCTCATGGCCGCCACCCTGGATAAAGCCATCGAGGACATCCGGAAAATTCAAACGAATGCGCGGGCCCAAAATGACACCTCGCGGCCGCGCTGGCCAATGATCGTCCTGAAGTCGCCCAAGGGTTGGACGGGACCGAAAGTCGTGGATGGCCTGCAGATCGAGGGCACGTTCCGGGCGCACCAGGTGCCGATCATTGTGGATTCCGGGCATCCCGATCATGTCAAGCAGCTCGAAAGCTGGATGAAGAGCTACAAGCCTGAAGAGCTCTTCGACGGGCGCGGCCGCCTTTTGCCGGAATTGGCTGAACTGGCGCCCAAGGGCGACCGGCGGATGGGCGCCAATCCCCACGCCAACGGCGGCATGCTGCTGCGCGACCTGCGGATGCCGGACTTCCGGGTCCACGCGGTGAACGTGCCTGCACCCGGCGCCGTTGCGGCCCAGGATACGCTCGTGCTGGCGAAGTTCCTGCGTGACGTGGCCGGGTTGAATCAGGACCAGCGCAATTTCCGCATCTTTGGTCCCGATGAGACCCTCTCGAATCTCCTGGGCGCGGTTTTTGAAGTCACCAGCCGCCAGTGGGACGCCCGGGAAGTGAAACAGGATGAATTCCTTGCGCCGGACGGCCGCGTGCTGGACTCGATGCTCAGCGAGCATCAGTGCGAGGGCTGGCTGGAAGGATATCTGCTGACCGGGCGGCACGGGCTGTTTAACAGCTATGAGGCATTCATCCGCATCGTCGATTCGATGTTCAGCCAGCACGCCAAGTGGCTGAAGGTGACGCGGGAGCTGCCCTGGCGCCGGAAGATCGCCTCGCTGAACTATCTGCTCGCCTCCCACGTCTGGCAGCAGGATCATAACGGCTTTACGCATCAGGATCCCGGCTTCCTCGACCATGTGATCAACAAGAAGGCCGATATCGTGCGCGTTTACCTGCCGCCCGATGCCAACTGCCTGCTGTCGGTTTTTGATCACTGCCTGCGCAGCCGGCATTACGTCAACGTGGTGGTGGCGGGCAAACACGCCCTCCCGCAATGGCTGGACATGGACGCCGCCGTTGTGCATTGCACGGAAGGGATCGGCATCTGGCAGTGGGCCAGCAACGACCAGGGCGCCGAGCCGGACGTGGTGATGGCCTGCTGCGGCGACACGCCCACGCTGGAGGTTCTGGCCGCCGTTTCCATCCTGCGCGGGCATCTGCCTGATCTGAAAATCCGGGTGGTCAATGTCGTCGACCTGATGAAGCTGCAGTCCGCGAGCGAGCACCCGCACGGGCTGGACGAAGAGGATTACGATTCGCTTTTCACCAAAGACAAACACATCATCTTCGGCTTCCATGGTTACCCCTGGCTGGTCCACCGGCTGACCTACCGCCGCACCAACCGCAACCTGCACGTCCGGGGCTACAAGGAGGAGGGCACGATCACGACCGCTTTCGACATGCGGGTGCAGAATGACCTGGACCGCTTCCATCTGGTGCAGGACGTGATCGATCGCCTGCCGCATCTGGGTGCCAGGGGAGCCTATCTGAAGCAGACGATGCGGGATAAGCTCATCGAGCACAAGCAGTACATCGACAAACACGGCGAGGACCTGCCGGAAATCCGCAACTGGACGTGGGGTCAAGGCGACACGAAGAAAGGGAAACGGCTGGCAGATTAGACGGATGTGGCCAGCCCCAACTGGCGGTGGATCAGCGGGAATGAACATTGAAGACAACTGAACCTGACGCAAAGGATTCCTGGAAACAAATGAATGAGCTAAAGGGCGATCACCACCGGTTTGCAAATCCAAATGGCGGCAAGGCTCAGCATGGCCATCGCTATTATTGGAAAGGCGCCCATCGTGACTGGCGTATCTGGTTATATACGATATTGATGCTGGCAGCCATGGTGCTCTTTGTGATGCGACGGAACTTGAGGGGGTGGATTCACGTCCAATCCCTGCAACCGGCTTCAGAGACCGTCGGGAAATAGCAGTTGTTTCGCAGAACTTCATAAATGAGGAATCAGCGGAAATGAGTGCGCCAAATCTAATAGGCATCGCGAGCGCGCTGGTCGCCGGCGACAAGGGCCTGCTGGCGATGGATGAAAGCAATCCGACCTGCAACAAGCGATTCGCAAAGCTAGGGATTCCCCAGACCGTGGAAGCCCGCCGCGCCTATCGGGAATTAATTGTGACCACACCAGGTCTCGGTGAGAGCATCAGTGGTGCGATCCTCTGCGACGAGACGATTCGCCAGCATAAGAAAGAAGGTGCTCCCTTCGTTAAAGTCATCACCGATGCGGGAATTATCCCCGGCATCAAGGTTGACGCCGGTGCGAAGGAAATGGCGGGGCATCCCGGAGAGAAGATAACGGAAGGGTTGGACGGATTGCGCGACCGCCTGGCTGAATACTCTCAAATGGGGGCCCGTTTTGCCAAGTGGCGCGCGGTGCTTGCCGTGGGCGATTGTCTTCCCAGCCGGGGTTGCATCGAGGCCAACGCCCAGGCGTTGGCCCGCTATGCCGCGTTGTGTCAGGAAGCCGGCCTGGTCCCCGTCGTCGAGCCGGAAGTGCTCATGGATGGAGACCATACCCTGGAGCGGTGCGGCGAGGTAACGGAGGAAGTCCTGCGTAAGGTTTTCGACCAGCTCTACACACAACGGGTGATACTGGAGGGCATGATCCTGAAGCCTAACATGGTGCTTCCAGGATTGACCTGCCCCCAGCAGGCAGCGGTGGACGAGGTGGCCGACGCGACAGTTCAGTGTCTCCTGCGAACCGTCCCCGCGGCCGTTCCGGGGATTGCGTTCTTGTCGGGTGGCCAAGCCAGCGAGTTGGCCTCGGCCCGTCTGAATGCCATGAATGTCAGGTTCAATCCGCGAGCGCCTTGGGCGCTGGCGTTCTCGTTTGCCCGCGCCATCCAGCAACCGGCTTTGGAGATATGGTCGGGCCAGGACGCCAACGTGAAAGCGGCGCAAGAGGCCCTGCTTCATCGAGCCCGATGCAACCGGGCCGCGCGCCGTGGCGAATACACTGCCGCGATGGAAAGGACGGGAGCATGACGACAATTGTCCCGCAAGTCGTAGATGGAGCTTTATGATGAATCATATAGACGGTTGGATAAGTAGTTGGATGAACGGATGGGTGGGTGTTGTGACTCTGACAGTCTTAATGGTGGCTGTGCTGGTCCTGACCTTCTTCGTGCTTTGCAAGATGCTTAAGCAATAATCGGGCGTTTGCGTCCATCTGACTGTTTCAGTACATCAATAATTAAGAAAGTAAGGATGACAAAACACATAATACCGGTTACTGATCTCGCGGCATGGCAGGCCCTCGAAGCCCATTACCCGAAAGTCCGGGCGATGCATCTTCGGACACTTTTCGCGGATGATCCAAAGCGGGGCGAGCGCATGACAGCCGAGGCTGTCGGCATCTACTTCGACTATTCGAAGCATCGGATCACCGACGAGACACTCAGGCTCCTTCTGCAATTGGCGGAGGAATCTGGCCTGCGGGCCCGCATTGATGCCATGTTCCGGGGCGCGAAGATCAACGTCACGGAGAATCGGGCCGTCCTGCACGTGGCCCTGCGCGCCCCCGGGGAGCAATCCATCGTCGTGGATGGCGAAGACGTCGTGCCTCAGGTTCACGCCGTGCTCGACAAGATGGCCGACTTCTCCACCCGGGTGCGTAGTGGGGAATGGAAGGGCCACACCGGCAAGCCGATCCGCAACGTCATCAATGTCGGCATCGGCGGGTCTGACCTGGGGCCGGTAATGGCGTACGAGGCATTGCGGCATTACAGCCGGCGCGACCTGATCTTCCGTTTCGTCGCCAACATCGACGGCACCGACTTTGCCGAAGCCACTCGCGACCTCGACGCCGAGGAAACATTGTTCATCATTTCGTCGAAGACCTTTACGACCCTGGAGACGATGACCAACGCCCACACGGCCCGCGACTGGGCCCTCAAGACTTTGAAACATCCCGCTGCGGTTGCCAGGCATTTCGTCGCGGTCTCTGCCAACGCCGGGGAAGTGGCCAGGTTCGGCATCGACACCGCAAACATGTTCGAGTTTTGGGATTGGGTCGGCGGGCGGTACTCAATGGATTCGGCGATTGGCCTTTCGACGATGATCGCCATTGGCCCTGACAAATTCCGCGCCATGCTCGACGGTTTCCACGAGATGGACGAGCATTTCCGCACGGCCCCTTTCGACCGCAACTTGCCCGTGCTGATGGGACTCCTGGGCCTCTGGTATAACAACTTCTTTGGCGCACAGACCATGGCGGTTCTTCCGTATGAGCAGTACTTGAAGCGCTTTCCGGCTTATCTCCAGCAGTTGACGATGGAGAGTAATGGCAAGCACGTCACGTTGGATGGTGCTGAGGTCGTCTGCCAAACTGGCCCGATTTACTGGGGGGAACCGGGTACTAATGGCCAGCATTCCTTCTACCAACTGATTCATCAGGGAACCAAGCTCATCCCCTGCGACTTCATCGGATTCGTTCAGCCGCTTAACCCTCTCGGCCGCCACCACGACCTGCTTTTGGCCAACATGTTTGCCCAGGCGGAGGCGCTGGCCTTTGGCAAGACGCCGCAGGAGGTCCAAGCCGATGGCACCCCCGTATGGTTGGTCGCGCACAAGACTTTCGAGGGCAACCGTCCATCCAGCACGATCCTCCTGGACCGGGTGACTCCGGCGGCGCTGGGGAAGCTCATCGCACTGTACGAACACAGCGTCTTCACTCAAGGCGCCATTTGGGGCATTGACTCATTTGACCAGTGGGGGGTCGAACTGGGGAAGGCGCTTGCCGCGCGCATCATTTCCGAACTTGAGACCGGGGCCAAGTGCCAGCTCAAGCACGATAGCTCAACCAACACACTGATCCGGTGCTACGGCAGATCCAAGGAGCTGTTGTATGGGCGATAAGACCAGTCACTCGAACGTCGGCGCGGTCGTCTCGGTGCGCGGCAGCGTCGTGGACGTGCGGTTCGATGTACATTTGCCGCCCATTTACTCGGTGTTGCACACCGGAGATAAAGGGCAGATCGTCATCGAAGTGCTGGCGCAGCTGGATGCGCATCGCGTGCGCGTTTACCTGCCGCCCGATGCCAACTGCCTGCTGTCGGTTTTTGATCACTGCCTGCGCAGCCGGCATTATGTCAACGTGGTGGTGGCAGGCAAAATGAAGCTGCAGTCCGCGAGCGAGCACCCGCACGGGCGGGACGAAGAGGATTACGATTCGCTTTTCACCGAAGACAAGCACATCATCTTCGGCTTCCATGGTTACCCCTGGCTGGTCCACCGGCTGACCTACCGCCGCACCAACCGCAACCTGCACGTCCGGGGCTACAAGGAAGAGGGCACGATCACGACCGCTTTCGACATGCGGGTGCAGAATGACCTGGACCGCTTCCATCTGGTGCAGGACGTGATCGATCGCCTGCCGCACCTGGGTGCCAGGGGAGCCTATCTGAAGCAGACGATGCGGGATAAGCTCATCGAGCACAAACAATACATCGACAAATACGGTCAGGACCTGCCGGAGATCCGGAACTGGAAATGGGGCAACTTCAAGTGAATGCACGAGGACTTATAGACGCCGCGAAGGCACTGTGGAAAGTGACACGATGAAAGGCAAGTATCTCGGCCACCTCTCCCACAGCGACCCCCTATACAGTTATGTTCAGGGGCAAATCGCCCCCCAACTGGGGTTTAGCTCTACCGGTGCGGACTACAGTGTCTTCAAGTTCGCCTACGCCCAGTCCGTTTATCTCTATAAGGAGCGGCATGGCAGGGCCCGCTTCGTCGCAAAGTTCTACGACAACCACCATCCGGGCTCGCCTCTGCTCCGCCGGAAGACCGGCGAGAAGGAATACAGCGATCTCCTGTATGTGCGCAGCCTGGGGTTCACATCAGCGCCGCATCACGTGGTCAGGCCCTTGGGGTACAACTCGGCCATTGGCAACGTCCTCCTGACGGAGTATCTTGAGGGCGATCCGCTGTGCTTGGTGATCAACAACGCCATCTTTCAGGGCAACCGCGACCGTCTATACCGCAAGCTCGCCGCCTTGGCCCATTTCCTGGCCGCCCTGCATAATCGCACCGCCGGGGATTGGAGAGTCAACCACGAGGAAACCCACGATTATGCCGGCAAGCTCATTCATTCCCTGGTGACCCAATGGGGCATGGGCTCGGCGGATTCCGGGGAACTCTACTTCTTGCGCGACCAGTGGCGCGCCAAAAGCTGCATGTGGGAAGACCGGGCCGTGCTGGTTCACGGCGACGCCACACCATCGAATTTCCTGTTCGGCCGAGGTAGCTACACCATGGCCATCGACTTCGAGCGCCTGAAATGGGCCGACCGTGTCTTCGACTTGGGCCGGTTGTGCGGCGAACTGAAGCACTTTTTCTTCCAGACCACGGGCGATGCCCATGCGGCCGAGCCCTTCATCGGCCATTTCCTCTGGGAATACTCCTGCCACTTCCCTGACCGCATGAGTGCTTTCAGGGCCATCACCCAACGTGTACCCTTCCACATGGGTATCACTCTGTTGCGTATTGCTCGAAACTTCTGGATCGACTGGGAATACCGATGGCGGTTGGTCCGCGAGGCCAAGGCAATCTTGAGAGGAGCATTGTCATGATCATCAAAGCCATCCTGTTTGACGTCAACGGCACCCTGATCGACATCAACACCGACGAATCCAACGAGGAAATCTATAGGGGGATTAGCCACATCCTGACCTATCATGGCATATCCATGCACCGCTGGGAGGTCCGGGACGAGTATTACCGGATTCTGGACATCCAACTCAAGACCAGCCGGGAGAAATACCCCGAGTTCAATGTGGTCGAGCTCTTCCGGGAGTTCCTCAACCGCCGGTTGCCCGCACCGGGAATCATTCCTCCCAGCAAACTCGAATGGCTGCCGGTGTTCCTGGCTGAGACCTACCGCGGAATCTCCCGCAACCGCCTGCAACTCTATCCCGGGGTGTTGGACGTCCTGAACGATCTGCGTACCCGCTACAAACTCGCGGCCATCTCCGACGCCCAGAGCGCCTGGTGTCTGCCGGAGTTGCGCGCCGTCGGGATCGACGAGTATTTCGACCCCATCATCGTTTCCGGAGCCTTCGGCTATCGAAAGCCCGATCTCAGGCTTTTCACGACCGCACTGACAGCGTTGCGGGTGGCTCCTGAAGATACCCTGTTCGTGGGCAATGACATGTTTCGGGATGTGTACGCCGCCAAACAGCTCGGCATCAAGACCGTGTTCTTTTCTTCCAACCAGGGAAGGAAACAGGCGGAGGGCGTGAAGCCGGACTACATCATCTACCAGTTCCCCGATATGAGACAGGCCATCGAGTTCTTCGAGCGCCAATGAGAACAAACATGGAAGACAAGACCAACGTATCGAATCGCGGCGTGGTCGTCTCGGTGCGAGGCAGCCTCGTGGACGCGCGGTTCGATGCACATTTGCCGCCGATCTACTCGGTGCTGCGCACCGGAGATAAGGGGCAGATCATCATCGAAGTGCTGGCGCAGCTGGATGCGCATCACGTGCGCGGGATCGCGTTGACGCCCACGCAGGGGCTCACCCGCGGCATGGCGGTGCAGGACACGGGCAGTCCGCTGAAAGCGCTGATGGGCAAAGGCATCCTCGCGCGGATGTTTGACATGTTCGGCAACACCATTGATCGCGGCGTTCCACCAAGTCAGCATTTTTTGCGGCATCGGCGAACGTTGCCGCGACACGAAGGATGCCGGATTTGCCGCTTGAAAATGAAATCGAAAATGTACAAAATACCAATGTGTATTGATTCTGCGCGGCGGGTCCCGGGACCGGCCGAAAGGTAACCGGACAGCAGTATGAGCAATAAAAACACTTCCTCGAACGTGGGCGCCGTGGTCGCGGTGCGCGGCAGCGTCGTGGACGTGCGGTTCGATGGGCATTTGCCGCCCATTTACTCGGTGCTGCATGCGGGGGCGGAAAACCAGATCGTCATCGAAGTGCTGGCGCAGCTGGATGCGCATCGCGTGCGCGGGATCGCGTTGACGCCCACGCAGGGGCTCGCCCGCGGCATGGCGGTGCAGGATACGGGCAGTCCGCTGAAAGCGCCGGTGGGCAAAGGAATCCTCGCGCGGATGTTCGACGTGTTCGGCAACACCATCGATCGCGGAGCGGCGCTCTCCGATGTCCAGTGGCGTTCGGTGCACCAGGCTCCGCCGCCGCTGGAGCGCCGTTCCACCAAGTCCGAAATTTTCGAAACGGGCATCAAGGTCATCGATGTGCTGGTGCCGCTGGAGCGCGGCGGCAAGGCGGGGCTTTTCGGCGCGGCGGGCGGTGGCAAGACCGTGCTGCTCACCGAAATGATCCACAACATGATCGGACACCAGAAGGGCGTCAGCATCTTCTGCGGCATCGGCGAACGTTGCCGCGAAGGCGAGGAACTTTACCGCGACATGAAGGAGGCCGGCGTGTTGCCGGACATGGTGATGGTCTTCGGCCAGATGAACGAGCCCTCGGGCAGCCGCTTCCGCGTGGGCCACGCCGCGCTGACGATGGCCGAATATTTCCGCGACGACGAGCACCGCGATGTGCTGCTGCTCATCGACAATATCTTCCGTTTCATCCAGGCCGGCATGGAAGTGTCGGGGTTGATGGGCCAGATGCCGTCGCGCCTGGGCTATCAGCCCACGATGGGCACCGAGCTGGCCGGGCTGGAGGAGCGCATCGCCAACACCGATACCGGCGCCATCACCTCCATCCAGGCGGTGTATGTGCCGGCGGACGATTTTACCGACCCGGCGGCGGTGCACACGTTCTCGCACCTCTCCGCCTCCATCGTGCTCTCGCGCAAGCGCGCCAGCGAAGGGCTCTTCCCGGCCATCGACCCGCTGCAGTCCAGCTCCAAGATGGCCACGCCCGGCATCGTCGGCGAACGGCATTACGCCCTGGCGCAGGACATCCGGCGGACACTCGCGCAATACGCGGACCTCAAGGACATCATCGCCATGCTTGGCCTGGAGCAGCTTTCGCCGGAGGACCGCAACGTGGTTGTCCGCGCCCGCCGGCTGGAGCGTTTCCTCACCCAGCCCTTTTTCACGACGGAGCAGTTCACCGGCCACAAGGGCAAGCTCGTCAGCCTCAAGGATGCGCTGGACGGCTGTGAGCGGATCCTGCACGACGAATTCAAGGACTACCCGGAGCGCGCGCTCTACATGATCGGGGCGATCGGCGAAGCAGGGGAAAAACCGAAACCCGCCCCGGACGCCACCCCCGCCAAGCCGGAGCCAAAGCCCGTCGCCAAGACCGGCCTGAAGCCTGCCGCCGCGTCCAAACCCAAGGGGAAATCCGAAATGCCGCCAAAGCCCGAAGCAAAACCTCAACCGGAGGCCGAGCATGCAACCGGCACTCATGAATCTTAAGG
>Ga0073936_10001884_pt1 | contig 31830 bp, 24 predicted proteins | sample AliMusrvi5mmetaG_FD_87041 | JGI IMG/M metagenome (GOLD analysis project Ga0073936, IMG submission 87041) | Freshwater lake bacterial and archeal communities from Alinen Mustajarvi, Finland, to study Microbial Dark Matter (Phase II) - Alinen... | ecosystem: Environmental > Aquatic > Freshwater >...
ACTGTAATCGGCGGTCAACAAGTTTTTATAGGGTGTAGCGGCGATGAAACAATCTCGGATCTGACGCCCTTCCTCGGTACGCACCGGGATGTTCTGCAAATTTGGATCGGTGGAAGATAGGCGACCGGTCGCAGCGACCGTCTGTTGAAATGTGGTGTGAATTCTGCCATCGCTTGTTGTAGCCACAAGAAGTCCATCGACAGTCGTCAGCAACTTGCTGGTTTCGCGGATCCGCAAGAGGTGAGCCAAGATGGGATGACCCGTCTTAACAGCCAACCCTTCCAAACTCTCGGCATCTGTCGTATACCCCGTCTTAATTTTTTTGGTCTTAGGAAGCCTTAACTCATCGAAGAGCACGACTTGAAGTTGCTTTGGCGAACCAATATTGAATTCATGTCCTGCAACTGCATGTGCGGCTTTGGTCTCTCGCTCTACTTCACCAAGGAAGAAGGAGCGCAGGGCTTCTAGTTTCTTGCGATCCACAGCGATCCCGAGGCGCTCCATCTCAGCAAGTTCGAGGAGGGTGGGCATTTCGAGATCATTAAAGAGATCCGTTAATTTGCGATCTTCCATCTCGCGCCACAGGACAGGAACGAGGGCAAAGATCGCTCCTGCGAGGTGAGGGTTGTAGGTCGCAAAGAGATCGTCGGCGGCATCAGGAATCGAAATCTCTAAAAAACGTTGGGTGAGATCTGCAATCTCTAAGTTTCGACCTCCGGGGTTTATTAAGTATGCAGCAAGTTCGGTATCAAAGGCGACGCCAGCAATTTCTTGTACGCGCAGTGAGCGCTTTGCGTTATGCAGCCACTTGGGAAGGGAGATATCCAAAATCCACTCGCCTGCAGGGCCTTCAACTCGGTAGACCTCATCCGCCGAAAGAGCAACTGCGAAATTTCCCTCGCTAAAAAGGCCATCGGTGTAGAGGGCGATCGGTTCCACGCGCCCTTTCAACTTACGAACCAGCTCCTGATCTGAAATGGTAGGGATATCTACCTTCTCGCGAACCTCTTCCACTTTAGGTGAGCTGCCTCCGAGGGTGCGTATCCGATCCTTCAGCGCTTTTATCTCAAGAGAATCTAGGAGAGGTTCTGCAACTGCGAAATCAGGACCCCTCCACTCTAGATCGGCGATGCTGGTATCTATGTCGAGGTCGTGGCGGAGGGCAGTTAACTCCCGATTAAGTTGAACAAGACCAATATTTGCCCTGAGTGACTCCCCCACCTTGCCAGGAATTGTTTCAATCGCATCGGTTAGTTTCTGTAAGGATCCAAAATCTGCGATCCACTTTGTTGCTGTCTTTTCACCGACACCTGGAACCGAAGGTAGATTATCGCTGGGGTCCCCGCGCAACGCGGCAAAATCGGGATACTGCAATGGAGTCAAGCCATACTTTTCAAAGACCGCATCCGGAGTCATGCGGCTCATCTCGGTGACACCCTTTTTTGGGTATAAGACGGTTATTTCGGGAGTCACCAATTGGAACGAGTCTCGATCGCCGGTACAAATAAGTACTTCAAATCCATCGAGCACCGCTCGCGAAGAGAGAGTTGCCAGAATGTCATCGGCTTCAAATCCCTCGATGGCAAATCGTTGAATACCGAGAGCATCGACGAGCTCATTTATATAAGACATCTGCGATCGAAATTCATCGGGGGTCGCCGCACGAGTTGCCTTGTACTCCGGGAACATCTCAGTGCGAAAGGTCTTTCGCGAGACATCGAATGCAACCGCCAAGTGCGTCGGCTTCTCGCTGCTGATCAGATTGACGAGCATAGAGCCAAAGCCGTAGATCGCATTGGTGGGCTGACCTTTACTGCTGCGAAAGTTTTCAACGGGTAGCGCGTAGAAGGCGCGATAAGCCATTGAGTGGCCATCAATCAGCAGTAACCTTTTCATTCATAGGATTCTAGAGTGGATTGGTGACACGGGCGTTACGATTGGGCCATGACCGATTACCTAAAAAAGATTGAAGAGCGTGGCATCGGAGCCCTCGACCACAAGATGGGCATAAAGATTATTGAAGCCTCCCCCGAGCGCGTCGTGGCCACGATGCCCGTGGAGGGAAATACCCAGGCCTTCGGATTGCTGCACGGTGGCGCTAATGTGGTTTTGGCGGAGCTGCTCGGTTCACTCGGGGCATGGATGCATGCTGGCGGTTCCAAACGAACGGTTGGGGTCGATATCAATGCGACCCACCACAAGCCCGCCCGCGAAGGGCTAGTCACAGGAGTGGCGACCCCAGTTTCGCGGGGTCGCACCCTCGCCTGCTATGAGATCGTAATAACAAATGAGGCCGGCGAGCGAACCTGTACGGCGCGCATCACCAGCCTCATCCTAAGCGAGTAGTAGCTCTTAGCCTCCGAGGTAGGCCTTTGTAACCTCTGGATCAGAGATAAGGTCCTTGGCCTTGCCGCTTAATTTGATGTTTCCCGACTCAAGAACATAAGCGCGGTGAGCCACATTAAGTGCCGCCAGAGCATTTTGTTCCACCAGCAAGATGGTCGTGCCTTGTTCATTGATCTTAGTAATAGTCTCGAAGATCATATCTACGAGAACTGGAGCCAGACCCATTGAAGGCTCGTCGAGCAAGAGCAAAGATGGGCTACCCATGAGGGCGCGACCAACGGCGAGCATCTGCTGCTCTCCACCACTCATCGTTCCCGCCTTCTGATTAATACGTTCTGCGAGGCGTGGGAAGAGTTCGAGAACTCGCTCACGATCAGCAGCAACCCCTTCACGATCATTACGTAAGAAGGCACCGAGATCTAGATTCTCGGAGACGCTCATGCGAGGGAAGATGCGACGACCTTCGGGTGATTGGCAAATTCCCTTGGCGACGATCTCATGTCCCTCTTTGCCATCGATGCGATCACCTTCGAAGGAGATCGTTCCACTTTTAGGCTTAAGAAGACCTGAGATGGCGCGCAAGGTTGTTGACTTGCCTGCACCATTCGAGCCAATGAGGGTAACGATCTCGCCCTTATTTACTTCAAGAGAGATTCCTTTAATTGCCTTGATATTTCCGTAGGCAACTTCGAGCTTATCTACTTTAAGCATTAGTGATTAACCTCCGCAGACTTACCGAGATAGGCCTCGATTACGCGAGGGTTGGATTTAATGTCGGCTGGTGAACCTTCAGCGATCTTTGTTCCACGATCGAGAACGGTGATGCGCTCTGAGACCTTCATGACCACTGACATATCGTGTTCGATCAAGAGGATTGCAATCTCTTTCTCATCGCGCACCTTATAGACGAAGTCGACAAAGACAGCCGATTCTTGGGGGTTCATTCCTGCAGTTGGCTCATCGAGCAAGAGAACTTTAGGACGAAGCGCTAGCGCGCGAGCAACCTCGAGGCGACGCTGATCGCCGTAGGAGAGATTGCGCGCGAACTCCTTTGCTGTCTTTCCGATTCCAACGAAGTTGAGAAGAGCCTGTGCTTCCTCGCGTGCTTCGCGCTCTTCACGTCGTTGCTGTGGAGTGCCGATAATGGTTCCGACGATTCCTGCCTTGAGGTGCGAGTGCATCGCGACCATGACATTCTCTTCTGCAGTCATAAGACCGAAAAGGCGAATGTTCTGGAAGGTACGAGCAACTCCCTTCTCGGCGATCTTGTGTGGGACTACACCGGTGATATCTTCGCCGTTGTAGACGACGAAGCCAGATGTTGGCTTGTAGAGACCGGTTAGGACGTTGAAGAAAGTGGTCTTACCGGCACCGTTGGGTCCGATGAGGCTGACGACGCTGCGGTCGGGGATGTCAAAGGAGACATCATCTACCGCCTTCAACCCACCGAACTCAACGGAGATGTTCTTCGCTTCAAGAACTGGAGCAGAATCTAGCGCCATTACATGGCCCCCTCTTCGCTAATTTGATCGTGCGGCGCCTCATTGCCCTCTTCGGCATCGCTCTCGTGCAGCATCAACTTCAGTCGTGATTCAGGTAGCAACCCCTCACGACGGAAGAGCATCATCAAGATGAGCAGCGCTCCGAAGATCAGGAAGGTGTATGACGGGAAGTTGATATTTGTCTTGAAGGTGCTATTGATCTCATTTCCAAGAGCAGGCAGACCCGTCGAGTTAACCCACGCGATTAACAGCGCTCCGACCATAACGCCCCAGACATTACCCATGCCGCCGAGAACTACCATGGCGAGAAGGATGATGGAGATGGAGAATTGAAAACGCTCAGCAAAGATACCGTTAACGTGCGTCGCGTAAGCAACACCGGCGAGACCACCAGAGATCGCACCCACTGCGTAAGCAGCAAGCTTCGTCTTCATCAGCGGAACGCCCATCATGCTGGCGGCAAGTTCATCTTCGCGAATTGCGAGCCAGGCTCGACCAAGACGTCCACTGCGAAGGCGCAGTGAGATAAAGACCATGAGCGCAGCCATGAATACGAAGATCATGTACTTGTAGTTCAGATCGAATGGCCCAAGGCGCTTGCCGAAGATTCCAATGGAATCCACCGGGGAAATTCCTTTGGTTCCATTCGAAAGATTAAATCCATGGATATTTTCACCATTCACAAAGATCTGAGGAATGATCTCTCCAAAGCCGAGAGTCACGATGGCTAAGTAATCACTCTTCAAACGCAGCGTTGGTGCTCCGATGACAATTCCAAAGAAGGCGCAGAGCAACGCGCCAAGGATGAGAACTAACCAGAAGGAGAGGTGGATACCAGGGATTACCTGTGCGCTCTCTGAGCCAAAGTGGATATTCCACTGATTGAAGAATCCTGACATCAACCAACCGGCGGTGTAGCCACCAATCGCCCAGAAGGCCACGAAACCAAGGTCAAGTAACCCGGCATAGCCGACCACAATATTGAGACCTAGGGCTGCAATCACCCAGACCAGCGCTTCATTGAGAGCTGATGGCGGGAACCAGGTCTGGATCTGACTCTGGAATCCATCTGAGGTGTGCGGAACGATGTAGGTGTAGAAGATGTAGATGACTACGGCCAGGCTCAGAAAGCCGATTGACCAAGTCCGCTGCGAGAGTGGAGCTCTCTGCTTCTTTCCGCTCTTCTTTCGAGTAATGATTGACATCGATTTACACCTTCTCTGTCGTTGGCTTGCCAAGCAGGCCAGTAGGTTTAAAGACCATTAAAAGGATCAGGATCGAGAAGACCACGGTGTTGGACCACTGTTGTCCGAGTCCAATCGGTAACCCATCGTTCCAGCCCTGAATCAGACCAATGATTACGGCTCCAAGTACAGCGCCCTGCAGATTTCCGATTCCGCCCATAACTGCGGCGGTGAAAGCGATGAGTCCGAGTTGGAAACCGAGGTTGTAGGAGGTTAGGCCACGCGTCTGTTCAAAGAGCAGACCGGCGGCTCCAGCAAGTGCACCACCCAGTGCGAAGGTGAATGAGATGGTTCGGTTGACGTTAATGCCCATCAAGCGCGAGGCATCTTGATCTTGCGCAGTAGCGCGCATTGCCTTCCCTTGCTTGGTACGAGTGACGATGTAACTGAGTGCAAGGAGAACTGGAATGGTTACTGCGAATGAGATCAAGGTTGTGTAAGGCAACTTCACTTTAAAGATAACGAGATTTCCGGCAGGCAGAAGGCTGGGCCAAGTCTTCTGACCAGATCCATTCCAACGCAAACCAACAAACTGCAGAATGAATGACATGCCAACTGCGGTAATAAGTGGCGCTAGCTTCGGTGCGCGACGGAGGCGACGATACGCGAATCTCTCAATCGTGATGTTGATAACCGCGCAAAAAATCATTACCGAGATGAGAGCTAGAAGAAGAACCCCCCAGCCCTTACCTGAAGAGTGGCGCTCTCCAAACCAGAGGGTGATGAAGTGGGCCGAGAATAGTCCGCCGAGCATAAAGAGATCTCCGTGAGCGAAGTTGATCAGCTCAATAATTCCGTAAACCAAGGTATATCCGAGCGCGATCAGCGCATACAGGATTCCATTACTGAGGCCAGTGAATGTCACCTCGGTAAACTGGGTGGGAGACTTAATAAAATTCTCTAATAGCCAGAATAAAGCGCCGGCAATCGCTAACGTCGCGAGAGATCTCTCAATATTCCGCCTGCGCAATTGGCGAGTTTTATATGTAACGCCTGCCACGTGGTTCTCCTCTAGATGGATACGGGTTCTTACAGAATTAGATGGGGCTTGTAAACAAGCCCCATCTAATTTCTAAACTGTTGAACTAATTAGTTAATAGAACGAATCTACTACTTAACTGTCCAGGCCTTCAGTGTTGTCTCTTGTCCACCAACGATTTGCTCGACGGTGATGTCCTTAGCGGTGGTGTCTCCGGTCAGCGTGCTGATGTGGAGAGCCTTGCCAAGTACTGACTGAGCAGCTGGAATTGTTACGCCAGTTCCGCTGAAGACAGCCTCTGTTACACCCTTACGAGTTCCATCTGACTTTGCAATTGCTGCCAAGATAACTTGGAGAGCAGCTACACCGTAGATTGGGTAAGAGCCAACTGGAGCCTTGCCGTAGGTCTTCTTGTATGAAGCCAAGAACTTAGCGCCAGCACCCGTAGGGTTGTTGGCGACGAGGAGCTCGTTAGAGAGACCAGCGAAGGTGAGGTATGCACCAGCAGCGTTTGGATCTGAGTTGAATTGTGGGTATCCAGTGAATCCATCTGGAGCCATCAACTTAACCTTGGTGTTATCTCCGAGAACTGCAACCTTATCCTTGAGGAGCTGGCCACCGTTGTTGTCGTAGATTCCGCCGAAGTAGACCATATCTGGGTTCAATGGAGCGATCTTCTGGAAGAGAGCGGTGTAATCGCTCTGTGTTGCATCCCAGCCCTGACCTGCAGGACCGCTAGAAAGGACGTTAAGTCCATCCTTCTTAGCCTCAGTTGTGAATGCCTGGGCAACACCTTGACCGTAGGTCTGAGTATCGTTCAAGACATAAACGCTCTTGACGCCAATTGACTTAGCGAATTGAGCAGCAGCTGAACCTTGGTTGTCGTCTGTTGTGCAGACACGTGCATAGTTGCGAACGCCTGTTGGATAGTAAACATCTGGCTCACCTGGGTTCCAAGACTTTGTAAGTCCTGGGTTGGTGTTTGCCTGTGAAACCATCAACATTGGGCCCTTAGGATCTTGGTTCAGAATTGGAACCTCAATCTTGGCGCAACCTGAGTTATATGTACCGATAACGGCGATTTCTGCCTTGTTAGCTACGTGAGCTTGGGCGTTCTGGGCACACTGTCCAGCATCCCATGCTCCAGCAGTTGCTGTTGCATCGTCGTAGTACTTAAGCGTGATTGAATACTTGCCAACCTTGCCGCCGATCGACTTGAGGTACAGAGCGATCGCCTTGTTGGTTGAGTCATTTGAATCGAATGAAGAACCTTGAAGAGGAACGTCAGTTGCGATTACAAGTGTCTTAGTTGCTGCTGCTTGTGATGGAACTGCTGCTGCAACAAATGCAGTCGCGACCATGGAAGCGGCTGCAACGACACTAACTACGCGAGTGAGTTTTGTCATTGTTACCTTCCTGTTTTCTTTGTCCCGGGACAGGGAGGAGTGAAGGCTACCTTCCACTTCCCTCTTGATCAAGACTTATCGCCACAAAACGGGCATCACTTTATTGTTACAAAGAGTCTAAATCGTGTATTACTTATCTGGGACGGCATCTGGAGAGATGACAGCCAGGGCGACATCTTTCATTGAAATACGACGATCCATGGCGGTGCGCTGAATCCAGCTAAAGGATTCAGGCTCCGAAAGGTTCAGGGTCTTCATCAAGATCCCCTTAGCGCGATCAATAATCTTCCGGGTTTCTAGCCTCTCCTGGAGATCTGAGACCTCATTTTGGAGGGCCTTCTGCTCACGGTGGCGACTTACAGCGATCTCGATCGCAGGAACGAGATCCGAGATGCTGAAAGGTTTGACGACATAGGCCATCGCCCCAGCGTCGCGAGCGCGCTCTACCAACTCGCGCTGGCTAAATGCGGTAAGCATCAGGACCGGAGAGATCTCAATAATCTGCTCGGCGGCCGAGATTCCATCGAGCTCTGGCATCTTGACGTCGAGGATGGCGATATCCGGCAGGTGCTCCTTGGCAAAGGCGATCGCCTCCACGCCATTGGTTGCCTCAGCAACTACCTGGTAGCCAGCTTCGGTGAGCATCTCTACGAGGTCAAGGCGAATAATCGCCTCGTCCTCGGCGACGAGGATGCGCAAGGGAGCGCTGGGTGCAGCGCCTTTGCTTTCAGACTTTGTCATGTGCCTCGAGTCGGATTTGAACCGACACTGTGCGGATTTTGAGTCCGCCCTCTCTACCGTTGGAGTACCGAGGCGCTCTCCCGACTACGCGAGCGCGCCGGGAAGTTCTGAGTATAACGGTAGGAAATTAGCTCCGATAAGCGGGAGCGACTCCGTTGATGGCATCTCCAACAATATGAACACGGAGCGCATTTGTAGAGCCTGGAATTCCTGGAGGGGCGCCGGCAATGATTACGACAGGCTCACCCTTGGCAACTCGGCCGGACTCGATAAGAAGGGCATCTACCTGCTTCACCATCTCGTCGGTGTGGCTGACGATAGGGATGATGAGCGATTCAACGCCCCATGAGAGAGCTAGTTGGTTGTAAACAGGCACCTCTGGGGTCAGCGCAAGGATTGGAATTGCAGAGCGTAAACGCGAGATGCGACGAGCAGAATCGCCGCTCTGCGTGAAGGCAACGAGGTACTTAGCCCCGACGATCTCACCAACCTCCTTCGCGGCCTTTGTAATAGCCCCGCCTTTGGTGACTGGGTTGTGACCTAGAGGGGCGATCTGATCAAGCATCGCCTCTTCGGTGCGCGCGATGATGCGGGCCATGGTCGCAACGGCTTCAATTGCGAAGGCTCCGACCGAAGTCTCTCCGCTGAGCATCAAGGCATCTGCACCATCGAGAACTGCATTTGCGCAGTCAGTGGCCTCGGCGCGCGTAGGACTGGAATTTACGATCATCGAATCGAGCATCTGGGTGGCCACGATGACTGGCTTAGCCGCCGCGCGTGAAAGTGCTATGCAGCGCTTTTGAACAATCGGGACCTCTTCGATAGGCATCTCGACGCCAAGGTCACCACGTGCAACCATGATGCCGTCAAATGCAGCGACGATCTCTTCCAAATTATCAACGGCTTGCGGCTTCTCGATCTTTGCGATCACCGGACGGCGAATTCCCTCTTCATCCATAATGCGATGCACGTCATCAATATCCTTGGCGTTGCGTACGAAGGAGAGCGCAATAAAGTCGGCGCCTGCCCGCAGACCCCAACGGAGATCATCCATATCTTTCTCGGAGAGCGCAGGCACAGATACAGCGACACCGGGAAGGTTGATTCCCTTGTTATTGCTGACAAATCCAGGCTGAATCACCTTGGTGACAACATCATTTCCATTTACTTCGACGACTTCCACGGTAACTTTGCCATCATCAATCAATATTCGATCTCCGGGTTTGCAGTCCCCTGCTAGGCCCTTATAGGTGGTTCCGCACTTCTCTTTTGTACCTTCTACCTCATCCGTAGTAATTGTGAAGATATCTCCGCGGGCTAGCTCGTGGGGACCATCTTTGAAGCGAGCCAGGCGAATCTTTGGACCTTGTAGATCTACCAAGATGGCAACCGGACGGTCTGCCGCGGCAGCGGCGGCGCGAACTAAGTCGAGACGGTTCTGGTGCTCGTCATAGCCTCCATGGGAGAGGTTGAGTCGGGCCATATTCATGCCCGCGGCAATTAACTCCGCAACCTTCTCGGGGGATTCAACGGCAGGACCCATCGTGCATACAATTTTCGCTCTTCGCATATCGTCAGCCTAAGCCATCTCTTCGGGGAATCCGAGTGGATTCCAGTTTATGGTGGTGAACAGTTACCTTATTCGTGCGGGATTTTATCGGTAAGTTGCCGACTAAACGGTCAGCGACCTATCGGTGGGCAGGATTGGCGCTGGTAGGCCAGTCTCCCCCACTAAATATTCATCTACCGCAGCGGCCGCGCTTCGCCCTTCGGCGATCGCCCAAACAATCAGCGATTGTCCGCGCCCTGCATCGCCACAGACGAAGATTCCCTCCTCGCTCGTCGCAAAATTCTCTTCTCTCTTAACATTTCCCCGCTCATCCAGCGCCACCTCGAGTTGTGAGATGAGCTCAGACTTCTCAGGGCCAAGGAATCCCATGGCAAGGAAGACAAGGTCAGCAGGAATCTCGCGTTCAGAGCCCTCGACCTTCTCAAACTTTCCATTAATGAACTGCGTTTCAACCATTTTCAAAGCTTTGAGGTTTCCACTCCCATCGCCGATGAACTCCTCGGTTGAGACGGCATAGAGGCGCTCTCCAGCCTCTTCATGGGCGCTACTTACCCGATAGATCATTGGATACGTTGGCCATGGCTGATTTGTGGGACGCTCCTCGGTAGGGCGCGGCATGATCTCGAGTTGAGTCACACTTGCAGCTCCTTGACGAATCGCGGTGCCAAGACAGTCAGCGCCTGTATCTCCGCCACCCAAAATTACAACGTGCTTACCATGAGCATTAATAGGCGGTTCAGTCGAAAGTTCACCGAGGCCCTGCTTGTTACCCCAAGGCAGGTACTCCATCGCCTGATAGATCCCTTTGTTCTCGCGCCCGGGCACTGCGATATCACGCCAGTTCGTCGCTCCCATTGCGAGTACGACGGCGTCATATCTAGTACGAAGTTCATCTCCGGTGATATCTACACCCACATTTACACCAGCACGGAAGCGAGTTCCCTCGGCCTCCATCTGAGCAATACGACGGTCAACGATGGACTTCTCCATCTTGAATTCTGGAATTCCGTAGCGCAGCAAGCCGCCGATGCGATCGGCACGCTCGTATACCGCGACAGTGTGACCAGCTCGCGTCAACTGTTGTGCGGCAGCAAGCCCAGCGGGGCCCGAACCGACAACCGCAACCGTCTTGCCCGTCAGGCGATCTGGTGGAAGTGGTACGACGAGTCCACCACTAAAGGCCTCTTCGATCGTCCGCAGCTCTACCTGCTTAATGGTTACTGCATCGGCGTTGATAGCGACGACACATGCGCTTTCGCAGGGAGCAGGACAGAGGCGACCTGTGAACTCTGGAAAATTATTTGTGGCGTGTAATCGATCGATTGCTTCGCGCCGCTCACCGCGCCAAATGAGATCGTTCCACTCCGGAATCAGATTGCCGAGAGGGCAACCTTGATGGCAAAACGGAATACCGCAATCCATACAACGACCGGCTTGCTTCTGCAGATCGGCGAAAGGTTGCTCTTCGTAAACTTCCTTCCAATCTTTAATGCGCACATCGACGGGACGACGGGTAGGTGTCTGTCGTTGCGTAGTCAGGAATCCCTTTGGATCAGCCACGTGTCGCCTCCATTACTGCCTCGTCAACGTTAAGTCCTTCACGCTCAGCGCGTTCCATTGCCGCCAGTACCTTTGCGTAGTCGCGTGGCATAACCATGGAGATGCGCGAGCTTTCTGTGCTCCAACCTTTGAGTAGAGAATCGGCAACGTGCGATCCAGTCTCGGCGTAGTACTTTGAGATGAGGTCATGCAGTTGCTTGGAGCGCGAAGGAGTCAACGTCAGGACGTCGACCATATCTGGATTTACCAAGCGCGGATCGAGGTCGAGAACAAAAGCGACTCCGCCCGACATTCCAGCTCCGAAGTTTCTCCCCGTTGCCCCGAGAACAACGGCTACTCCACCAGTCATGTATTCGCAGCCGTGATCGCCGACTCCTTCGACGATCGCAGTGGCACCTGAGTTTCGCACGCAGAAGCGCTCTCCGACGATGCCGCGGATGAAAATTTCTCCGCTCGTCGCTCCGTATCCGATGACATTTCCTGCAATGACATTCTTCTCGGACTGGAAAGTCGCTCCCTCATCAGGGCGCACAATCACGCGACCCCCAGACAGACCCTTACCGACATAGTCATTAGCATCTCCGTAGAGACGAATGGTCAGGCCGCGCGGGATAAAGGCACCTAAGGATTGACCTGCCGAACCATGCAAAGAGATATCAATGGTGTCTTCGGGTAACCCTGCTCCGCCAAAGCGACGAGTGATCTCTGCACCGAGCATTGTTCCCACAGTTCGATTTACATTTCGCACTGGCATCTGAAGGCGAGTGATCTCGCCGTCAACTAACGCAGGTTGAGCAAGCTCAATCAGGGTATTGTCCAATGCGGCAGCCAATCCGTGATCCTGCTCTCCGGTGTTCTTACGAGAGCCAGCGAAAAGTGGCGCTTTAAGTAGCGGAGCAAGGTCGAGGCCACTGGCCTTCCAGTGATCAATTGCATCGCGCGTGTCGAGAAGCTCAACTTGGCCGACCGCCTCTTCGATGGAACGGAAGCCGAGTTTTGCTAACCACTCACGTACCTCTTCCGCAATGTACTCAAAGAAGGTCTCGACGAATTCAGGCTTTCCAGAGAAGCGCTTACGCAACTCTGGATTTTGGGTTGCAACTCCAACTGGACAGGTGTCGAGGTGACAGACACGCATCATGACGCAACCCGATACGACGAGCGGCGCTGTGGCAAAACCAAACTCCTCCGCGCCCAGCAGGGCTGCAATCACGACATCGCGCCCGGTCTTCATCTGACCGTCAACTTGAACGACGATGCGATCGCGCAAGCCGTTGAGCATTAATGTCTGCTGCGTTTCAGCAAGACCAAGTTCCCAAGGTGCACCTGCATGCTTGAGAGAGGTCAATGGCGATGCCCCTGTTCCGCCATCGTGACCCGAGATCAAGACGACATCTGCATGTGCCTTAGATACGCCAGCAGCGACAGTTCCGACTCCCACTTCTGCGACAAGTTTGACGTGAACGCGGGCGTTCTTATTGGCGTTCTTTAGATCGTGAATCAGTTGTGCCAGATCTTCAATGGAGTAAATATCGTGGTGAGGTGGAGGTGAAATCAGACCCACACCAGGCGTGGAGTAACGGACTTGAGCGATCCAGGGATAGACCTTGTTGCCAGGAAGTTGTCCGCCTTCGCCCGGCTTTGCGCCCTGTGCCATCTTGATCTGAATATCATCGGAGTTGACGAGGTACTCGCTTGTAACGCCGAATCGACCGGAGGCAACTTGCTTGATTGCAGAGCGGCGTGAGTCCCCATTTGCATCGACGATGTTGCGAGCAGGATCTTCACCACCCTCACCTGTATTTGATTTTCCTCCGATGCGATTCATCGCAATGGCAAGAGTCTCGTGTGCCTCTTGTGAAATAGATCCATAGGACATTGCGCCCGTTGCGAATCGGCTAATGATGGAGCTGGCGGATTCCACTTCATCCAGCGGAACCGGTTTACGTGCACCCTCTTTAAAGGTGAAGAGCCCGCGCAGTGTCATCAGGTTCTTTGCTTGATTATCTACAAGGGTGGTGTACTGCTTGAAGATGTCGTAGCGCTTGGCGCGAGTGGCATGCTGCAACTTAAATACAGTTTCAGGATTGAAGAGATGCGGCTCCCCTTCGCGACGCCACTGGTACTCGCCGCCGATAGGCAACTTCTTGGTTCCTGGAATTTCGCCCATTGGTGGGTATGCGATGTGATGACGCTTTATGGTCTCTTGCGCCAAAATATCGAGTGAGACTCCGCCGAGACGTGAAGTTAACCCAGTGAAGTACTCATCGACTACCTCGGATGAGAGTCCAATAGCTTCAAAGACTTGTGCTCCGTGATAGGAGGCGATGGTTGAGATTCCCATCTTTGACATGACCTTCAAGACGCCCTTACCAAGGGACTTGATCAGATTGGCGACAGCCTTCTCCGGGGTGATTCCAGTGATGACGCCTTGTCGCACGAGATCTTCAGCGCTCTCCATAGCGAGGTATGGGTTGACTGCGGAGGCACCAAAGCCAACAAGAAGAGCAACATGGTGGACCTCGCGAACTTCGCCGCTCTCAATAACGAGGCTGACACGAGTACGTGTTTTTTCGCGAATCAAGTGGTGATGCACTGCAGCAGTGAGAAGAAGTGAGGGAATCGGAGCCTCTTCGCTATCTCCGTCACGATCAGAGAGAACGACGATGCGCGCACCGTTTTTAATTGCCTCAGAAACTTCGGCGCGGATCTCTTCGATTCGATCACGAAGCGCATCTCCCCCGCCGAGCGCTGGGAAGAGTCCGCGAACTACGTGGGCATCAAAATCTGGATGCTCGCCGTCGGCATTTACGTGAATGATCTTGGCGAGTTCATCATTGTCGATCACAGGGAAATCAAGGGAGATCTGGCGGCAAGAGTCGGCTGATGGACTAAGCAGGTTGGACTCCGCACCGATTGTCTGTCCCAGACTCGTAACCATCTCTTCGCGAATCGCATCGAGCGGTGGGTTCGTTACTTGAGCGAATAGCTGTGCGAAGTAATCAAAGAGTAAACGTGGCTTCTCGGAGAGAGCGGCGATAGGGGTATCGGTACCCATGGACCCAAGAGGTTCGGCACCATTCTTAGCCATTGGTGCGATTATGACTCGCAACTCCTCTTCGGTATATCCAAAGGCGCGCTGGCGACGAATGACAGAAGAGTGCGGATAAATAATGTGTTCACGAGAAGGAAGGTCAGCAAGGCGAACGATTCCTTCGGCCAACCACTCCCCATAAGGTTCTGCGCTAGCGAGCGCGCTCTTTATCTCGCTATCTTCGATGATGCGCCCTTCGGCGATATCAACAAGGAACATCCGTCCAGGTTGCAAGCGACCTTTACGGACAACTTTCGTTGGATCTATATCGAGAACCCCAACTTCGGAGGCGAGAATTACCAAGCCACCGTCGGTTACCCAAAAACGCGAAGGGCGTAGTCCATTGCGATCGAGCACCGCGCCTACCTGAGAACCATCAGTAAAGGTCACGCAGGCCGGACCATCCCATGGCTCCATCAGAGATGCATGGAAGGCATAGAAGTCGCGTTGCTCCTGCGACATGGTCGTGCTGTTCTCCCACGCTTCGGGAATCATCATCATGATGGAGTGCGGCAATGATCGCCCCGTGAGGTACAAGAGTTCTAGAACTTCATCAAAGGATGCAGAGTCACTGCCATGAGTGTCTACGATCGGGAAGAGACGAGAGATGTCACCAGGAATGAGCGGGCTTGAAAGCAGCGCTTCACGGGCGCGCATCCAGTTGCGATTTCCCCGGACGGTATTGATCTCACCATTGTGTGCGATGTAGCGGTAAGGGTGAGCCAGCGGCCAAGAAGGAAAGGTATTTGTCGAGAAACGTGAGTGCACAAGAGCTAACGGAGATTTGACGAGTTCGTTGGAGAGATCGGGGAAGAAATCCTCTAATTGCCCAGTCGTGAGCATCCCTTTATACACGATGGTTCGCGCGGAGAGAGAAGGAAAATAAATTGGCAGACCATGTTCTACCCGCTTGCGGAAGCAGAACGCCAGACGATCGAGCTCGAGATCGCTCTCGCCGCCCTGGCCAGCGATAAAGAGTTGAACAAAGCGCGGCATAACAGAGAGAGCTGTTGTGCCCAAAGATGAATCATCGGTTGGAAGTTCGCGCCAACCGAGAATCGTGAGGTTCTCTTCATCAGCGATCTTCACAATCCCGGGAAGATCATCAAATTCCTTATCTATAAATGCAATACCCGTCGCATAGGAACCCACTGGAGGGAGATCGAATTCGACGACGCTGCGGTAGAACTCATCCGGGATGCGGATCAAGATTCCGGCGCCATCGCCACTATCTGGTTCAGCTCCCGAGGCACCACGGTGCTCCATATTGCGCAAGGCGGTTAGAGCTTGGGAGACGATCTCGTGAGTTGGCTCTTTTTTAAGGGTAGCAACCATCGCGACACCACATGCATCGTGTTCATCGGCCGGGTTGTAGAGGCCCTGGGCAGATGGCAGAGAGGAAAAAAGTGTCACGAACGCTCCTAGAGAACGGTCGGGACGACGATGGCCCAACGAATTGCGCCCGCGGCAAGCCCGAGCAATGGGAAAGACTATCAACTTGTGGGCAGGACCCGCGCCACTTTAAATGTGGACGAGAGCGCCAATTCCAGCGGTGATCGCCATGCCGATACCGCCACCAATGAGTACTCGCAGGACGGTCTTAATAAAGGGAGATCCCGCCAAGCGAGAAGAGATGGCCCCGGTCGAGAAGAGGCCAAGCATGGCAAATAGGACGATCAGAGTTACCTTCGTAGAGGTGCCTCCGATTAGAGCCCCAATGAGAGGGACGGTAGCTCCGAGCGCGAAACTGATAGCCGAAGCAACGGCTGCCAGAGCGGGTTGAGCTTTATTGGTTTCGCTATGCCCCAACTCATCGCGTAGGTGGGCCGAGAGCGCGTCTTTCTCCGTCAGGGTGTTGGCAACCTGCTCGGCCAATTCACGCGAGAGTCCACGCTCCTGGTAGATCTGGGTTAACTCCTCCAACTCGCCTACCGGATCGATCGCGAGGTGGTCAATCTCCATCTGGCGATCTGATGCCTCTATATCTGCTTGGGATTGCACGGAGATGTACTCGCCCACCGCCATCGACATCGAACCAGCGGCGATCCCTGCAAGTCCCGCTACTGGGAGAAAACTGACACGGCCCGCGGCCGCAATGCCTATCAAGAGCGAGGCGTTGGAGACCAATCCATCATTTGCTCCGAGGACTGCGGCGCGCAACCATCCTGACTTGCTTCCACGATGGTGCTCATTTCTCTGATAAACCGCTTCGATACTCATGCGCGGATTGTACCCAATGCTGCATGATCACTCCCTGCGAACTTCTGCCGCTTGATTATGAATAGCAGGGAAATTAACCCGCAGAGCGCGGCAACCCAAACATTGAGACGCATCCCCAAGATCACATGTGCTCGATCAATGCGAAGCGCTTCAATCCAGATTCGACCTAGGCAGTACAGGGAGATGTAGAGCAGAAAGGTATTTCCTGGGACCAATCGCCTCACTTGAGGTAGATAGAGGAGCACGAGTGCGCAGAGCAGGCACCAGATCGATTCATATAGAAAAGTGGGGTGGAACGTGGTGAAAGATTCATATCCAGATGGTCGGTCAATCAAGGGAACTTTAAGTGCCCATGGGAGAGTGGAGGGAGAGCCGAAGAGTTCGTGGTTGAACCAATTCCCCCATCGCCCAATCGCTTGCGCAAGCAGAACGCCGGGAGCAAGTGCATCCAGGGCTTGCACGAAGGTGATAGTTCTGTTACCTCTGCGAAAGTAGATGTAGGCGGCGAGAGTTCCAAGCGCAACCGCGCCCCAGATTCCCATCCCACCTTCCCAAATTTTAAAGGCATCTGAGAGATGGCCCGTTGCACCAAAATATAGCTCGGGGGTTGTAATCACGTGATAGAGACGACCACCAATAATCCCTGCAGGTATTACATAGATTGCAAGATCATAAAGTTCGCTCGTAACACCGCCACTCTTTCGCCAGCGTACTGAGCCGATTGCCAGAGCGACGATGATTCCAAGAAGTATGCAGAGCGCGTAATAGTGCAGAGTGATCGCCCCCAACTCAATCGAATTGCTCGAAGGAGTTGGGAGAAAGCGATCAAACAAGCGCGCTTCTACTTTACGCCGAGGTTTGTAAGAACCTTCTTGAAGGCGGTTGCGCTGTAATCAGTCGCAAGGGGAAGGGTCTTGCCATTAACAATCACAGTTGGGGTCGCATTGATATTCTTCGAAGCAGCATCATTGTTAATCTGATCCGCCCAATTCAAATACTTGCCATTGTTAATGCAGGTTGCGTAATCCTTCGAGGTAATACCTATTGAATTACCAAGCAGAATCAATTGTGCATTAGTCCAATACGGTGAATTCTCGGCGATCGTCGATGAAGATGGCTGGTTGACGTAGAGCGCTGTATGCATTTCGAGGTACTTTCCTTGATCTGCGGCGCAAGCGGCAGCTGCCGCTGCTAGGCGAGAATCCGAGGCGATGAAGTGCATTGGGTGGTAAACCGCTTCGATCTTGCCCGCACGAACCAGACCATCGACATAGGTGTTATTGACAGCCTCAAAGTTACGACAGTTAGGGCAGCGGAAATCTTCATACATATCCACACGCACCTTAGCGGTTGGATTGAAGGTGATTCCGTAGCCGTTCGCCTTGGATACCGTGGAAGGAAGCGCAACGTGGGAATTCGAGCTCTTCTTGGCGAAATAAGCGCTAAAGCCAGCGATTAAAACGAATGCGATCATTCCAAAGACGAGGTAGCGCGTGAACTTATCGCCCTCTTTCTTTGGCGGCTGGTGCTTGGCGGGCTTCTTATCGGCCATTCTTCTCCCCTAAGTTCTAGATATTTATTGCAAGTGTTTAACAGAACTCTATTGCACGTGCGAGGGTTATGAGCGTTGCAGACCGCTAGAAAGTTGCTGAGCAAGTGCTCGGACTTTCTCAACTCCCTCAGATAGCGTGGCGCTCTCCTGCAACAAGCGTATAAAGGCTGAACCAACTATGACGCCGTCCGCGTACTGAGCCACCTCGCGGGCCTGATCTGGTGTAGAAACTCCCAATCCGACCGCGATGGGGAGCTCCGTCACCTCGCGAAGACGTCCAACCAACTCCTGCGCACTGCTCGAAATAGAGGTCCGAGTACCAGTGACGCCAATGAGTGAGGCGGCATATACGAATCCGGAGGTCGCGCTCGTCACAAGGCGAAGACGTTCCGCAGAGGTACTTGGAGCAACCACATAAATCCGATTGGTCTCATGCACCAAAGAGGAGGTCAACCAGGTGGCGGACTCTTCGACCGTGAGATCGGGCGTGATTACTCCAGATCCACCGTTGCTCTTCAAATCTGCAAGGAATCGGTCGACGCCGTATCTTTCGATGGGATTCCAGTAGGTCATCACGACGCTGGGAGCGATCTTGGAGATCGCTGAAAGGGTCTCCATCACCTCATGGGCTCCGGTTCCGTTCTTCAGCGAAGTTTCAGCGGCAGCTTGAATGACTGGTCCATCCATCACAGGATCGCTGTACGGATACCCAATCTCTATGGCGTCAACGCCTCCTTCAACCATGGCAGTCAAGGCAGCAATACACCCCTGTTGGGTTGGAAAGCCCGCAGGAAGATACCCGATGAGCGCAGCGCGATTTTCAGATCGAGTCTTTGCAAAGAGCAGTTCGAGAGGAGTACTCATTTATAGGGGAATTCCGAAGTACTGCGCTGCCGTCTGCACATCTTTGTCGCCGCGTCCAGAGAAATTTACTAACAGCACTGCCTCAGGACCGAGTTCGCGGCCGATCTGCATGGCACCAGCAAGGGCGTGAGCAGTTTCGATTGCGGGGATGATTCCTTCGGTGCGAGACATTAAACCAAATGCCTCCATCGCCTGAGCATCAGTGATGGGGCGGTACTCCGCGCGACCAATATCGTGTAGATAAGCGTGCTCTGGTCCAACTCCCGGATAGTCCAACCCTGCCGAGATGGAATGAGATTCGATCGTCTGACCATTTGCATCTTGCAGAACGTAGGAGCGAGTGCCGTGCAGCACTCCAGGCGATCCGCCGCTAATCGTCGCTGCATGCAACCCGGTTTCGACTCCAGAACCACCAGCCTCTAAGCCAACCAGGCGAACCTCTTTATCGTCGATAAATGGGTGGAAGATTCCGATTGCATTTGAGCCTCCTCCCACACATGCGAGGATCACATCAGGCAAACGACCCAAAAGTTCTAGCATCTGCCCACGAGCCTCTACGCCAATGATCCGATGGAAATCACGCACCATCGTAGGAAAGGGATGGGGACCAGCAACGGTTCCTAGTAAATAATGTGTGGTGTCAACATTGGTGACCCAGTCGCGCATCGCCTCGTTGATAGCGTCCTTGAGCGTGCGACTCCCTTGAGTTACCGGAATAACTTCTGCACCGAGCAATTTCATACGCGCAACATTGAGAGATTGTCGCTTGGTGTCCTCTTCGCCCATGTATACGACACATTCGAGTCCCATGAGGGCGGCTGCGGTGGCCGAAGCAACGCCATGCTGCCCAGCGCCGGTTTCGGCGATGATCCGCTTCTTACCCATGCGCTTGGTCAGAAGTGCTTGACCCAGAACGTTGTTTATCTTGTGGCTACCTGTGTGATTGAGATCTTCGCGCTTGAGGAAAATGCGGGCTCCCCCAGCATGGTCGGCAAATCTCTTCACTTCGGTGATGATGCTCGGGCGTCCTGTATACGTCTTGTGGAGCTCAGCGAGTTCAGCTTGAAAGATCGGATCAGCGAGGGCAACTTCGTGTGCGAGGGCCAACTCGTCAAGAGCCCCGATCAGAGCCTCTGGAACAAAGCGCCCTCCATAAGGACCGAAGTGCCCAAGTATCTGTGAATCCAACGTTGCACTCATTGCTGAACCGTACCAGCCAACTATCTTCCGAGGAGGTTCTTAATCGCGAGTGCTCGATCACCCGCGCGGACGAGGGACTCTCCCACAAGAATCGCCTTTGCTCCCAACAACTCCGCCGCAATGACTTGTTCGCGAGTGGCAATCCCGGACTCGGCTACCTTCACAAGATCGCTTGGAATAAGTGGAAGAAGTTCAGAGAATGCTGCTTCATTAATCTCTAAGGTCTTCAAGTTTCGCGAATTCACACCGATGATGCGAGCTTTCATTTCGAGAGCACGTTGTAGTTCTTCGACATCATGGACTTCAACCAGAACGCTCATGCCAAGTTCATGCGCTAGCGCTTGATAGTCCCGTAGTTGGTTATCGGTAAGAGCTGCGACTATGAGTAGCATCAGATCTGCACCGAGGACGCGACTTTCGATTACTTGGTATTCGGTAACGATGAAATCTTTGCGAAGGACTGGGATCGCTACTCGTGCGCGGACTGCTATCAGATCACCCGGGGTGCCTAAAAAGCGCCGACCCTCTGTCAGAACACTAATAACAGCAGCTCCTGCCAACTCATAGGACTGGGCTAGAGCAGCCGGATCTCCAATGGGGGCAAGAACGCCCTTGCTCGGAGAAGAACGCTTTACTTCAGCAATAATCTGCATGCCTGGAGCCGCTAGTGCGCCATATGCGTCTCGCACCTGTGGTGCTAAATCTAACTGTGCCCGAAGCTCCGCAAGTGGAATTTCACGGCTCTTCACATCCTCAAGCACACCTGCAACGATCGAATCGAGAACGGTACTCACAGTGTCGGATCCTCCCCTTCGTTCAAGGAGTTCCAAGGCGTCTTAGCGCGTGGCTCGTAGCGCTTTGAGATACCGCGCCTTGCCAATCGAATCGAGAGAAAGAGAAATAGCACAAAGAGCGCAGCGACAATGATCAACTTAACAATAAGCAATTAGAGCCTCTGCATTCCATTGGCCGTAGCGATGGCGCCGAGCACGGCCGCAGCTTTATTTTCACACTCTTGATCTTCTGTTAGAGGGACTGAGTCAGCAACAATTCCGGCTCCGGCTTGTACGTAAGCCTTTCCATCTTTGATAACGGCGGTACGAATAGCGATACAAGTATCGATATTTCCGCGAAAATCTAAGTAGCCAATAGTGCCGGCGTATATTCCGCGACGCGTCGGTTCATTCTCCTCGATAATCTCCATGGCACGCGGTTTAGGAGCGCCGGAGAGTGTCCCAGCTGGGAATACGGCCAAGAGTGCATCGACTGGGGTGGAATCTTCCGAGAGTTTGCCCGTGACAGTAGAAACAATGTGCATCACATGAGAGAAGCGTTCGACTTGCATAAACTCAACAACCTCGACGCTTCCTGGGGCACAGACTCTTCCTAAATCGTTGCGACCGAGATCTACCAACATCAAATGCTCTGCACGTTCTTTAGGATCCGCCAACAACTCTTCACCATGTCGTCGATCAATCTCAGGATCTGCAGATCTTGGACGGGTACCCGCGATCGGATGGAGCATCACATCATTGCCATTGATTTTCACCAACGCTTCCGGACTAGAGCCGACGATGGAGAGACCATCAGCAAACCGGAAGAGGTACATGTAGGGGCTGGGGTTCGATGCGCGTAACGCACGATATATGTCGAAGGGCTCGGCAACTGCATCCATCACAAAACGCTGCGAGAGCACCACTTGGAAAGCTTCGCCGGCGCGAATCTCCTCCTTGAGAATTTCAACCTTCGCTTGATAATCAGCCGAACTCATGTCGCGGTGGTACTCGGGTTTGCTCCGCACTAATGGGAGATTGATTGCATCGCTCTGAGCTCCTTTTAATTTCAATTCGAGTGCATCTAATCGGGCGCTGGCATCTTGGTACGCGTCATCAACGCGTTCAGAACTTCCATCCCAATTGATCGCGTTGGCGATGAGGGTCAGGGTGCCGTCGTAATGATCAAATACCGCGAGATCTGAGGTCAACATAAATGCGATTTCAGGGAGTGGAAGATCTGCATCCGCAAGAGAGGGGATTTTCTCCAGGCGTCTTACGATCTCATAACTCGCATAGCCCACGAGACCTCCGGTCAGTGGGGGCAGATGCGCGAGATGAGGCGAGCGCAGATGGTTCGAGGTCAGTTTAAGTGCCTCCAGTGGATCAATCCCGGTAGGTGCGCCAGCGGGGGCAATTCCATCCCAGACCGCTACGCCATCTCGCTCGGTCAACGTTGCGACGCTGTTGATACCAATAAAGGAGTAGCGCGACCAGACTCCCCCGTGCTCGGCGGACTCTAAGAGAAAGGTGCCTGCACGGTTCTCTGCCAGCCGGGAGTAAAGGGAGAGCGGAGTCTGGCTATCTGCCAAGTAGCGGCGCGAGACCGGGATGACATTAAATTCTGCAGCGAAGGCCCGAAACTCCTCGACAGTCATCTGGGTCGGAGTCATTGATCGCCCTGCTGAAAATCAATCCCCCGGAAGAAGCAACTGCGCTCACCGGTATGACAAGCAGCCCCCGCTTGCTCAACTTGCAGCAGTAAGGCATCTCCATCGCAGTCGTAACTCACGCTGATCAACTTCTGGGTATGCCCGGAGCTCTCGCCCTTGGTCCAGAGTTGATTTCTACTGCGACTCCAATACGTTACGTGACCGCCTTCAAGGGTCTTCTCTAAAGCCTCTTGATTCATCCAAGCCATCATGAGCACTCGACCATCTTTGGGATCCTGGGCAATCGCGGCTACCAAGGTTCCCTCGCTAAAGCGAGCGGCCACATCTGCGGGGATATTCACCCCCGTATTCTGCCTTAAGCGGTACTAGAGGCGTACCGGATATCCGTGGAGGGCAAGATGCTCCTTGACTTGACTGATGGTAAATGTCTGAAAATGAAAGACGCTGGCAGCCAGGAGGGCATCGGCACCCGCAGCGAGAGCTGCAGAGAAGTCCTCCAGCGCACCTGCTCCGCCACTTGCTATCAAAGGTACGTGAGTTATCTCTCGAACTTGAGCAATCATCTCAGTGTCATACCCGGCGCGAGTGCCATCAGCATCCATCGAATTCAGAAGAATTTCTCCAACGCCTCGCGAGGTCGCATCTGCGATCCAGGCGAAGGCATCCATTCCCGTGCCCTTGCATCCACCGTGAGTGGTTACTTCATAACCTGAGAGCGTCTGCCCGCGTCTAGCATCCACTGACAGGACGAGGACCTGGTCTCCAAATCGATCAGCTATCTCGTTGATCAATTGCGGTCGCGAGATGGCGGCGGTATTAACTGAGACCTTGTCTGCACCGGCGCGAAGCAAGCGATCGACATCACCCACCTCTCTTATCCCGCCACCGACGGTGAGTGGGATGAAAACTTGCTCCGCGGTTCGAGAAACCATTTCGAGTGTCGTTGAGCGCTCTTCGACCGAAGCTGAGATATCAAGAAAGGTAAGTTCATCTGCTCCAGCCTCACCGTAAATCTTTGCAAGGGCAACGGGATCACCGGCATCCACCAGATTTATAAAATTAACACCCTTGACCACCCGCCCGGCAGCCACGTCCAAGCAAGGGATTACGCGCTTGGCGAGAGTCATCGACCGGCGACCTCAAGGGCTGCAGGTAGGGTGAAGGCTCCTGCGTAAAGCGCCTTCCCAACGATCGCCCCTTCAACTCCAATTTCGGTCAGTCCACGAATGGCAATCAGATCTTCCAGGCTAGAAACTCCTCCACTTGCAACGACAGGTTTCTTGGTGACAGCGCATACTTCTCGAAGGAGTTCCAGATTTGGACCTTTGAGCGTGCCATCTTTTGCAACATCGGTGACGATGTAGCGTGAGCAGCCATCTCGTTCCAGGCGTTCGATTGTTTCGAAAAGATTGCCGCCCTCTTGAGTCCAACCGCGGGCAGCTAAAGTATGACCGCGCACATCAAGACCAACGGCGATGCGATCTCCGAATTCGCTGATCACTTTTGCAGTCCACTTGGGATTTTCAAGAGCCGCAGTTCCGAGATTGACTCGTGTGCAACCCGTAGCCAAGGCACGACGCAAGGATTCATCATCGCGAATCCCGCCCGAAAGTTCGACCTTCAAATCCACACTCTTAATCACTCTCTCAAGAAGTTCGGCATTGCTCCCCAGACCAAAAGCCGCATCGAGATCAACGAGGTGAATCCACTGAGCACCGGCCTCAACAAACTCGGCCGCGACTTCGAGAGGATGGCCATACTTACTGGTCTCTGAAAGTTCCCCTTGGACTAATCGAACAGCCAGTCCATCTTTAACATCGATCGCCGGAAGTAGCTCTAACTTTTTGTTCATAGGGTCTCCGCCCAATTTGAAATGAGGCGCGCTCCAACAGCCCCGCTCTTTTCTGGATGAAATTGCACAGTGCTCACTGGGCCGCGCTCGACGGCGGCGAGAAAATCTTCACCATAATTGCAGTAACTGTTGATTGCCTCGGCTACTCCTTCTTTTGCAGCATACGAGTGGACGAAGTAGAACCGTTCGTCCTTTAACCCGCGAAATAAAGTTGATTCTTCCGATGCGCGAACATTATTCCAACCGATGTGGGGAAGGATTGGCGCAGCGATCTCGCTTACCTCACCGGTAAATATTCCGACACCTGAATGCGGCCCTTTTTCTGATCCAGCGGTGAAAAGAATCTGCATACCGACACATATTCCGAGAAGCGGTCCACCTGCGGCGACGCGCTTCAAAATAACGTCTCGCCCACCAGCTGCAATCAACTGCTCCATACAAGCACCATAAGCGCCCACTCCTGGAACAACTAGACCGTCGCTCGCCAAACAGATCTCAGGATCTGAGGTAACAATCGTTTCGTGACCAGTTAAAGCGAAGGCGCGCTGGGCGGAGCGTAAATTTCCAGATCCGTAATCAAGAATTGCGATCAAAGAGTGCCCTTTGTAGAAGGAATCCCCGTCGTACGTCCATCAATCGCAACGGCGTCGCGTAGCGCACGCGCTACAGCTTTAAATTGCGCTTCAAAAACGTGGTGGGCATTGCGCCCTTCCAGAACACGGATATGTAAGGCGATTCGAGCCTCGGCAACGATCGACTCCCAGATATGGCGACCTAAAGTTGTATCAAAGGTGCCGATAAGTTCAACAATTTCAGGTTGACGATGGACAAGATATGGACGACCCGAAAGATCCACAGCGGCTTGTACCAATACTTCATCGAGTGGAACCATCGCATCTCCGAAGCGACGAATACCGGACTTATCTCCCAACGCCTCGCGCAGAGCCTGCCCAAATGCCAACGAAGTGTCTTCGACCGTGTGGTGTGAATCGACATCTACATCGCCCGTTGTCTTTACGGTCAGATCAAATCCAGCGTGCTTACCAAGTTGCGAGAGCATATGTTCAAAGAATGGAACCCCGGTTTGGATATCGATAACTCCGGAGCCATCCAGGTTCAACTGCACGAAGACATCAGACTCTTTGGTCTTTCGGGCAACAGTCGCAATGCGCGGATTACTCATTGGTGATCTTCCTTTGTTAGAGAGGGAATTATTCCGCAATTTCGCGGAGCGCTGCGATGAATTGCTCGTTTTCGGCAGGTGTGCCGATTGTTACCCGTAAAAATCCGCGCAAACCAATGTCACGAATCAAGATCCCGCGGTCTAGGAAGGCCTGCCAGATTACGCTCGGCTCTCCCGCGAAGCCGGAAAAGAGCAGGAAGTTTGCCGAGCTAGGCAGGGTGCGGTATCCAACTTCTGCAATCGCCGACGCGACCCGCTCCCGCTCACTGATCAAGAGCTCGATCTCTCCTTGCATGGCGGGTGTGAACTCAAGTGCGACTTCGGCAGCAGCTTGAGTAAGCGAGCTCAAGTGGTAGGGAAGGCGTGTAATCAGGGCCGCATTCACAATGGCCGGCTTGCCAACGAGATATCCAGTGCGTGCCCCGGCAAAGGCAAAGGCTTTACTCATTGTGCGAACCACAACCACATGGGGGAAATCCGCAAGTAGCGTGACGGCAGAAGGGACATCAGAGAATTCAGCGTAGGCCTCATCCACGATCAAAAGTCCCCCGACCGAACCGGTTGCCTCTGCCAACTCCTTAAGGTCCGCGATTGAAGTAGAAGTGCCCGATGGATTATTTGGAGTGGTAACGAAGACCAATTGCGGTGACTTCTCACGAATCAATTTCTTGGCACTTGCGATATTAATTCCGAACTCCTCATCGCGACTGCCAGCGAACCATGGGGTCTTCGTGATCTGAGCAATGAGGGGATGCACGGAGTATGAAGGTGTAAAGCCAAGTGCAAGCGCCTCGACACCGCCACAAGCAAGGAAGAGCGTTTGCAAGATTTCATTGGAGCCATTGGCGGCCCAAATATTTTCTACTCCAAGCGGCACACCGGTCCCCTGCGAGATGTAATGTGCCAATTTTGCACGTAGCGTTGTGGCATCGCGATCTGGGTAACGATTGAGATCTGCAATAACAGCGGTGAGCCTTTCAATCATTGCCGCGACGACTTCACTAGGAAGAGGGAAGGGATTCTCATTGGTGTTAAGCGCAACCACGCCCTCAATCTGAGGTGCGCCGTAAGGTGAGATATTGCGGAGATCTCCACGCAGCGGCAACCAATAAGGCCATTGTGATTGAACCATTAACTCTTCTCCTCAAATCTTGCGCTCATTGCTTCACCATGGGCTGGCAAGTCTTCGGCATTGGCAAGGGTGATAACGGTGGCCGCGATATCTGTAAATGCGCTTTCATCGTAAGAGATGAAGTTAACCCCTTTAAGAAAGGTCTGTACCGATAACCCACTCGAATGGCAGGCGCATCCACCAGTCGGAAGAACGTGATTGGAACCCGCTGAATAGTCGCCAAGCGATACGGGTGCATAACGCCCCATGAAGACAGCTCCCGCGTTGCGAATCTTCGATGCAACAGCCTCTAGCTCTTTGACGTGTAACTCTAAGTGCTCTGCTGCGTAGCCATTCATCACATCAATACCTTGCTCGACGGAGTCGACCAAGACGATCGCAGATTGAACTCCCGTGAGCGCAGTAGCAATACGTTCAGAATGACGCGTAAGTGGAACGCGCTTGGTTAACTCAGTGCGCACCTCCTGCGCTAACAATTCCGAGGTCGTGACTAAGACCGCAGCGGCGCTTACGTCGTGCTCGGCCTGGCTAATTAGATCTGCCGCGACTTCTCCAGCCAGCGCACTCTCGTCAGCGAGTATCCCAATTTCCGTCGGCCCCGCTTCAGAGTCGATGGCGATCAACCCGCGCAGCGCTCGTTTGGCAGCGGCCACATAAATATTCCCCGGGCCCGTTACCAGATCCACTGGTTCGCATAGTCCTTCGACTCCGTAAGCAAACATCGCAACTGCCTGGGCTCCCCCGACGGCATACACCTCGTAAATCCCAAGGAGGGCGCAGGTTGCCAAAATCGTGGGGTGTGGCAGTCCGTCGAACTCACGTTGTGGTGGTGACGCAATAGCAATGCTTGGAACGCGCGCGATTTGAGCTGGAACGACATTCATCATCACAGAGCTGGGATAGACCGCCTTGCCCCCAGGTACGTAAAGCCCAACGCGATCAACGGGGATCCACTTTTGTGAAATCTTCGCACCCGGAACCACTTCAACGTTCGTGGTTTCACGGGCTTGGGCCTCATGAAAAAGGCGAACTCGACCTATGGAAGTCTCTAACGCGATACGTACATCGGGATCTAGATCAGATAGCGCCTGATCGATTGCAGCGGCTGGTACTCGAATATGTTCGGGTTCGACCCCATCAAACTCCTTCGCGAGCGTGCGTAGAGTTCCCTCATCGCCATGCTTTACCCGATCCAAAATCGGCTCGATGGCAACCATGGCGTGAGCTACATCCAAACCTGCTCGCGGAATAGCTCGCTTGTACTGCGCTCGACTGAGCCGTTGACCCCGCAGATCGATGAGCGGAATAGCGATCTCGGAGTTCACATCCTTATTCTAAAGCGTGGCGGCGCAGGGTGTGCGCCAATAACTCTGACAGGAGCGCCTAGAGCACAAGGCAATCTGGGCCGAGCACCGATTTCAGGTCAGCGCTCAAACTTGGAGAGGCTGTTACGCGTAGATCGTCATCGATCTTCATAACCAATCCCTTATTTCCATCATCCAACTTGAGGTGCACTTCGCGGGAGCCAGGGTGGGAGCGGAGGATCTCCTTCATCCGGTCGACGACAGGTGGGGTAACTCGAGTGGCATCCATAGTGATCACCAACGGGCCAGTGGGTGCGGTCGAAACATCCGGAATCGTCATATCAAGAGCAGTGATTCGAGGCGCTTCTTCACGCTTATCGATACGCCCACGTACGACGATGACTCGATCCTCAACCAGATTGAGAGCATGAGCCTGGTATGTCGCAGCGAAGAAGAGGACATCCACCGCTCCTTCAAGATCCTCAATCGAGACGATCGCCCACGAATTGCCCTGTTTAGAAACCTTGCGTTGAATCTGGGTGATTAACCCGCCGATATTGACGACCTGTTCGTGCCCGACTGAATCTTCGGCAATTTGAGAGAGAGGCATATCTACGGCTGCTCGCAAGACATGCTCAATACCTAGTAGTGGGTGATCGGAAACATAGAGTCCCAGCATCTCGCGTTCGTAACTAAGCAGAAGGTTCTTATCCCATTCCCCGCTTGGGATATCGAGTTCGACGCCGGTGATATTCGATCCGGTATCGGCGGGAGCGCTGCCAAAGAGATCAAATTGGCCGATCGCCTCTGCGCGCTTCGCCTCGCTCACGGAGTCAATTGCTTCCAGGTAAACCATCATCAAGCCACGACGAGTAGCCCCCAATGAATCGAAGGCGCCCGCCTTTATCAAAGACTCAATCGTCTTCTTATTACAGACCTGCTGGTCCACCTTTGCCAGAAAATCTCCGAAGGATGTGAAGCGACCCTTACTCTCGCGATTAGCGACAATCGAAGCGACAACGTTCTCTCCTACATTGCGAATCGCAGTGAGTCCGAAACGGATATCACTACCGAGAGGTGTGTAATCGGATGAGGATTCATTGACATCCGGGGGCAGAACTTTGATGCCCATACGACGGCATTCATTGAGGTAGAGCGCACTCTTATCTTTATCATCGCGCACACTCGTAAGAAGCGCTGCCATATATTCCGTCGGATAGTTAGCTTTTAAGTAGGCGGTCCAATACGAGACCAACCCGTATCCTGCCGAGTGCGCACGGTTAAATGCGTAATCCGAGAATGGAATCAGGGTGTCCCAGAGCTTTTTAATAGCTGCTTTCCCAAAACCTCCAGAGGTCATTCCCTCTTCGAAGTTCACGTACTCCTTATCCAGAATCTCTTTGTTCTTCTTACCCATCGCCTTGCGCAAAAGATCTGCACGTCCAAGCGAGAATCCGGCAACTTTCTGTGCAATTGCCATAACCTGCTCTTGATACACAATCAATCCGTACGTGTCGCCGAGGATCTCTGCGAGTGGTTCAGATAACTCTTCATGGATCGGCTCGACCGGCTTACGGCGATTCTTGCGATCGGCGTAATCCGTGTGAGCGTTTACCCCCATCGGGCCCGGGCGATACAGCGCAATAACAGCTGAAATGTCTTCGAAGGAGTCCGGTGCCATCTGCCGCAGGAGGGCCCGCATCGGCCCGCCATCCAATTGGAAGACTCCTAAGGTTTCACCTTTGCCGAGGAGTTCGTAGGTCTTTGAATCATCGAGTGCCAACGTCGCCAAGTCAACGTCGATGCCCTGGTTCTTCTTAATGTTGAGGAGGCAGTCATCAAGTACTGAAAGATTGCGCAATCCCAGGAAATCCATTTTAAGGAGTCCAGTTGCCTCACAAGCTCCCATATCGAATTGAGTGATGATCGCACCATCAGATTCACGACGATGAATCGGGATCACTTCAAGGAGCGGCTCCTTACTAAGGATTACTCCCGCTGCGTGAACACCCCACTGCCGCTTTAATCCTTCAAGACCGCGGGCGGTGTCAACGATCCGCTTGGCATCACTATCGGTTTCATAGACCGAGCGGAACTCTCCGGCCTCTCCGTAACGATCATTCTTCGGGTCGAAGATTCCAGAGAGGGTGATGTCCTTGCCCATGATGGTTGGAGGCAGAGCCTTCGTGATCTTGTCACCGATGGCATAGGGATACCCAAGAACACGCGTGGCATCTTTAAGGGCTTGCTTAGATTTGATATTGCTGTAGGTAATAATCTGCGCCACGCGATCTTCGCCATACTTGTTGGTCGCGTAAGCGATCATTTCGGAGCGACGACGTTCATCAAAGTCGAGGTCAATATCTGGCATCGAGATGCGCTCAGGATTGAGGAAGCGCTCGAAGAGTAGGCCGTGCCTGATGGGATCGAGAGCAGTAATACCTAACGCATAGGAGACGAGCGAGCCAGCAGCTGATCCTCGACCGGGGCCAACGCGAATGCCGACTTCCCGCGCATGTGCGCAGAGGTCTGAGACCACCAGAAAATAACCTGGAAATCCCATTTTGATCATCACGCTGAGTTCGTAATCCAAGCGCTCTTGATAGGTGGGCGGGATGCTGCCATTCAAACGCTCCGAGAGACCTGCCTGCGCCAACTTCGTCAGCCACGAATCTTCGCTCTCGCCTTCGGGAACAGAGAATTGCGGAAGGAGATTCTCGCCCTCGCGCAGGGAGACATTGCAGCGCTCTGCGATTAGCAGAGTGTTATCGCAAGATTCAGGGAACTCCTTGAAGAGCTCACGCATCTCCCGTGCACTCTTTAGGTAGAACTGATCATTATCAAATTTAAAGCGCTTTGGATCGGCAATCGTCGATCCCGACTGGACGCAGAGCAGCGCTTCGTGTGCAACAGAATCTTCATTCTTTGTGTAGTGGAGGTCATTGGTAGCCAGCAGTGGCAGCCCCAAATCTTTGCCAAGTTTAAGGAGATCCTTCTTCACTCGCGTTTCAACATCAATTCCGTGATCCATGATTTCAAGGTAGAAGTTCTCGCGGCCAAAGATGTCGCGTAGTTCGCTCGCTGCAGTGATGGCCTCTTTGTAAGCACCCATGCGCAATCGAGTTTGAATCTCACCTCCGGGACATCCTGTTGTAGCGATGATCCCCTTTGAATACTGCGCAAGGAGTTCGCGATCCATGCGAGGTTTGTAATAAAAGCCCTCGAGAGAGGCAAGAGAGGACAATTTAAAGAGATTGGCCAGGCCAGTGTTGTCTTCTGCCAAAAGAGTCATGTGGGTATAAGCACCACCACCCGAAACATCATCTTCGCCACCCTCCGCCCACTTGACGCGACGCTTATCGAAGCGACTTTCGGGGGCGACGTATGCCTCGATCCCGATAATCGGCTTTACGCCTGCTTTCCGGGCCTGCTTATTAAATTCAAATGCGCCAAAGACATTGCCGTGATCGGTTATGGCGATGGCGGGCATCTCTTGGCGCGCTACCTCTTTTACTAGCTCTTCAACGCGCGCCGCACCATCCAACATCGAGTACTCGGTGTGGACGTGGAGATGAACGAAACTGGAATTCTGCGACACGGTTAGCGAGATTACTACTGTGGCTAAATCTGACGGC
>Ga0073936_10001888_pt1 | contig 31808 bp, 30 predicted proteins | sample AliMusrvi5mmetaG_FD_87041 | JGI IMG/M metagenome (GOLD analysis project Ga0073936, IMG submission 87041) | Freshwater lake bacterial and archeal communities from Alinen Mustajarvi, Finland, to study Microbial Dark Matter (Phase II) - Alinen... | ecosystem: Environmental > Aquatic > Freshwater >...
AGCGGGCATGATTTGAAGCCGTGCGCAACTCCCACCATACAATCTGCGCAGCGCAACTCTTGCACGCTGCGCAACCGGTCACGATCGACCGGAATCGGTGGTCACGATCGCCGGAATACGCAGCAAGGATGGCGCTCAGATCAAACTTTCCACCTTCATTCCGCTGAAGATCAAGAAGCGTGGCGGGAGCGCAGTGGTTGTGCGTCCGAATGGGGACGTTGGGACTCAGGTCCAAGTCGCGCCCCACCACGATCAGCCCCTGCAAGTGGCATTGACTCGCGCGTTCTATTGGCAGCAACTGCTCGACGATGTCGTGGTCGCCAGCGGCAGTGACATCGCCAAGCGGGAAGGTTTGCACCACTCCACGGTCAACGAGCTGCTGCGGCTATGCCTGCTGGACCCGGAGATCATTCAAACCATCCTCGCGGGGCAGCAGCCGCGTTGCATGAGCCTGTTGTGGTTCCAGCGAAACCCGCTGCCGACCGATTGGATGGCGCAGCGGGAGGTGGTGGCGAGGTTTGATGCCTGAAATCGTGAATGTCTTAGGATATTGGCGGTCGAACAAATTCGGCCAACGAGCCGCCTTATCTTTGAAGGTCCCAGATGTTCAAATCGCAAGCATTGATCCATACGTTTCTGCAAGTCCTGGTGATCGCATTTATTGCGATGGTCCTCACCATGAATGCGGGTGCCCAAACCACGGATCGCACGGCTCAACTTGAAAAAGAGATTGAGGCCATCAAGCAGCGGCTCAACAAACTGGAATCTGTACAGGGCATATCGACTGCTGGTCCACAGCCAGTGGCAGCAGCGACAGGCTCAGGGTACAGGTCCTTAGCGAGCTGGCGGCAGTTGAAGAATGATATGAGCCCGAGCGATGTAAGAGCCCTACTTGGTGAGCCAGTTCGTATTAACGGTGGCGGCGTGGCACGGTGGTATTACCAAAATGGCGGTGAACTCGTCTTTATCAGTGACAAGCTGACACAGTGGAAAGAGCCTTGACCACCTATCTATATGTGTTTTTCCAGCGTTTTATGGCCCGCCCAATCTAGTGTCGTGGCGTTTGATGCCTGAACGGTGGCCGTGGTTGACAACAAACCTGCAAGGGTAAGTTGTTGATTTTTATGGAGCAGAGGCTGCGCCTACCCGCAGGCCAAACAGAGAAAAGAGACGGCGCTGGCCTAGAAAGTGGTGAATTTCGAGTGAACTGGCCGCATCCCACCCGCAGCACAGGTGGCCGGAACCCCGCGTGGCGCGGGGATTTCAGGTAAGAAAAAGGGCCCGGAGATTTTCCGAGCCCTTGTGAATGGTGGAGCTGGCGGGATTTGAACCCGCGTCCGCAAGCCATCTTCGAGCAGATCTACATGTTTAGTGGTCTGATTTGAGTCTCGCCACCTGTGTCGCGCAGCCACACGCTACACAGGACGCCAGCACCCTATTGTCTTGCTCCGAACCAAGGTACCCGATCCAGAGCCAGCCGATGTGTATGACCTTACAGCCGGGAGCTCTCAGCTTGCGCTAGGAACCCCTTGCCCAGCCCACCGGCCTGCTGTTGTAAGGCTCACTGGTTATTAAGCAGCGAGTGCGAAACGTTCGTCGTTTGCAGTTAGTTTTTTTGAATCTGTTTTACGAGCGCATTCAGCTCGACATGCACCACAGCGATTCCGTACCCACGTCGAAACCAGTGCAGCCCCAAGGTTTCTATTTTAGGGCCTGACGAGCAATTGCAAGAGCGCACCTGGAGATTTAATGACAGCGTGCGCGCCCCAGCGCGTCGGATCGGCTTCGAGACCGAGGTAGCCGTAGGTGGCGACGACCGTCCCCATGCCCGCTGCCAGACCGGCAACAATGTCCCTCTCATCGTCACCGACATAGAGGCAATGCGCGGGGTCGATGCCAAGCCGCCTGGCGGCCTCCAGCAGGGGCTCCGGATGGGGTTTAGAGTACGGCGTGCTGTCGCCGCTGATCACGGTGCGGGCCGACGCGAAAAGGGGCATGGCGCGGGTCAAGGGATCGGCAAAGCGCGAGGCTTTGTTGGTCACGACGCCCCAGGGCAGATCAAGCGCGAGCAGATCGGCGATCAATTCCGGCACGCCGGCAAAGGCAAACGTGTTTTGTGTCATGCAGCGCTCGTAATTGACGCAGAACTCTTCGCGCATGGCGTCATACTGCGCATGTTCAGGCGTCATGCCAAACGCCACGCCGAGCAGGCCGCGGGCACCCGCGCCGGCTACCGATCGATAACGCTCGCTTGGCAATGAGGGCAGGCCGCGGTCCAGTCGCATCTTGTCGACCGCAGCACCCAGATCAGGCGCGCTGTCAATCAGGGTACCGTCCAGATCAAACAGCACCGCGCGCACCTGCGCGAACAGGCCGGGACTCCCCATCAGCGGCTCGCCAGTTCCGACTTCTGCGTGGCAAACAGGTAGTTGACGCTGGTGCCCGAGCTCAGCCAGAAGCGCTGGGTCAACGGGTTGTGCCCCATGCCACGGGCATGCCGCAGGTCCAGATCGGCAGCGCGGCAGTAAGCGGCCAATTCACTGGGGCGAACCATCTTTGCGTATTCATGCGTGCCGCGCGGCAGCAGATTGAGCACGTACTCGGCACCGACGATGGCAAACAGGAACGATTTGGGGTTGCGGTTCAAGGTCGAAAAGAAGACCCAGCCACCGGGTTTGACCAGCGCGGCGCAAGCGCGCACGATCGAGGCCGGATCGGGCACGTGTTCGAGCATTTCCATGCAGGTCACCACGTCATAGCCACCCGGTTGCTCCAGCGCCAGCGCCTCGGCACTGATTTCGCGGTACTGCAGATTGGGCGTCTGCACCTCGAGCGCATGCAGTTGCGCCACCCGCAGGGCTTTGCTGGCCAGGTCAATCCCCGTCACCAGTGCACCTGAGCGCGCCATGGCATCGGCCAGAATGCCGCCGCCGCAACCGACGTCAAGAACCTTTTGCCCCGCCAAGGGCGAAAGGCTGTTGATCCACTCCAGCCGAAGTGGATTCATCTGATGCAGGGGGCGAAATTCACCCGCGGTGTCCCACCAGCGGTGAGCAAGGTCGGAAAACTTGGCCAGTTCAGCCGGATCAGCGTTCAATGAGGTAGAAGTCATGGGGAGATTATCGGGCAAGCCAAAGGAACAGCTTCGTTGCCGGGCATTGTGCCGCACACCAAGCGAAAAACCCTGCGTCGGAAAGCAAAAAACCCCGCCAGGCGGGGTTTTTTGAAGCAGCTCTTGCGAGCCGCAATTCGGCTGGAAACCAGCTATCAGTTGGCGCGGGTACCGACGACTTCGATTTCAACGCGACGGTTCTTGGCGCGGCCTTCCTTGGTCTTGTTGTCAGCAACGGGTTGCTTCTCGCCCTTGCCTTCGGTGTAGACGCGGTTCTTTTCGACGCCCTTGGACACCAGATAGGCCTTGACGGCTTCAGAACGCTTGACCGACAGCTTTTGGTTGTAGGCATCGGAACCAACAGAGTCGGTGTGACCGACAGCGATGATGACTTCAAGGTTGATGCCCTTGACCTTGCCGATCAGATCGTCAAGCTTGGCCTTGCCTTCGGGCTTGAGCACTGCCTTGTCGAAGTCAAAGAACGCATCCGCAGCGTAAGTCACCTTGGTGGCGGCGGGAGGCGGGGGAGCAGGTGTCGGAGCAGGGGGTGCAACAACCACCGGGGCAGGTGCCGGAGCCGGAGCCGGGGCAACCACCGGAGCGGGTGCGGGCGGCGGCGCAACAATGGCACCGTCGCAACCGACGGCCGCAGTTGCCGGCGTCCAGCTGGCATCGCGCCAGCACAGTTCGTTGGTGCCGTTCTTCCAGGTAATGCCGTTTGCGCTGACCCAGTTGTCAACTGTTTGCGCACCGGCGGCAGTTGCGAGTGCTGCGGCAGCAATCAACATTGCCACTTTGTTTAATTTTTTCATGGTTCTCCTAGAGGAAAAAGCCGCAGCAGCGCTGCGAATAATTATTCACCGCCCTAAATGCCCATCACCTAAAGCGTGCAACTCATTGTGCCACACCTGCATTCAGACTGAAACCCCAGACCGGTCAGCGGGCATTCCCGAGCAAAACCATTTGATAATTTGCAAGCAATGGCATACGCACCGTTGCCCAGGCGCCACAAGCATGAGGCAAAGCCTTAGAATCGCCCATTGCCCTCGACACCGCCTAGCCACGATCGCCCCATGACCCAGTTCGCCAAAGAAACCCTGCCCATCAGTCTTGAAGAGGAAATGCGTCGGAGCTACCTCGATTACGCGATGAGCGTGATAGTGGGACGTGCCCTGCCCGATGCGCGCGATGGCCTCAAGCCGGTGCATCGGCGCGTGCTGTTTGCCATGCACGAGTTGAACAACGACTGGAACCGGCCCTACAAGAAGTCGGCGCGCATCGTTGGCGACGTGATCGGCAAGTACCATCCGCACGGCGACAGCGCGGTGTACGAGACCATTGTCCGCATGGCGCAGGATTTCTCGCTGCGCCACATGCTGGTGGACGGCCAGGGCAATTTCGGGTCCGTCGACGGCGACAACGCAGCAGCCATGCGTTACACCGAAATCCGCATGGCCAAGATCGCGCACGAGTTGCTGGCCGATCTCGACAAGGAGACGGTGGATTTCGGCCCCAACTACGACGGCAGCGAGCAGGAGCCGCTGGTGATGCCGGCGCGCTTTCCCAATCTGCTGGTCAATGGATCGTCCGGCATTGCCGTGGGCATGGCCACCAACATCCCGCCGCACAACCTGAACGAAGTAGTGGACGGCTGCCTGCATTTGCTGCGCAACCCGGACGCATCCATCGACGAGCTGATGGAAATCATTCCGGCGCCGGACTTCCCGACCGCCGGCATCATTTACGGCATCAACGGCGTCAAGGACGGCTACCGCACCGGACGCGGACGCGTTGTCATGCGTGCCAAATGCCATTTCGAGGACATCGACCGCGGCCAGCGCCAGGCCATCATCGTCGATGAGCTGCCCTACCAGTGCAACAAGAAGACCTTGCAGGAGCGCATGGCGGAACTGGTGCACGAGAAGAAGATCGACGGCATCAGCCATATCCAGGACGAGTCGGACAAGTCCGGCATGCGCCTGGTGATTGAACTCAAGCGCGGCGAAGTACCCGAGGTGGTGCTCAACAACCTATACAAGCAGACGCAATTGCAAGACACGTTTGGCATGAACATGGTCGCGTTGATCAACGGCCAGCCCAAGCTGTGCAACCTCAAGGACCTGATCGAGGTGTTCCTCGAACACCGCCGTGAAGTGGTCACACGGCGCACCATCTTTAACCTGCGCAAGGCGCGCGAACGCGGCCACGTGCTCGAAGGCCTCGCGGTGGCGCTGGCCAATATCGACGAGTTCATCGCCATCATCCGCAATGCCCCGACGCCGCCAGTGGCCAAGGTCGAGTTGATGGCCCGCCCCTGGGACAGCAAGCTGGTACGCGAGATGCTCACCCGCACGCGTCTCGACGGCGGCGTGGTCAACGCGGATGACTACCGTCCCGACGGCCTCGATAAGCAATACGGCATGGGTGGCGATGGCCTCTACCGCCTGTCGGACACACAGGCGCAGGAAATCCTGCAAATGCGCCTGCAACGCCTGACCGGTCTCGAGCAGGACAAGATCGTTGCCGAATACAAGGAGGTGATGTCCGAGATCGACGACCTGCTCGACATCCTGGCGCGCCCCGAGCGCGTCTCCACCATCATCAGCGAAGAGCTCACGTCGATCAAGACCGAATTCGGCCAGACCAAGCTCGGCGCCCGCCGCAGTCAGGTGGAGCACAGCTCCTTCGATCTGAGCACCGAGGATCTGATCACGCCGACCGACATGGTGGTCACGCTCTCGCACAGCGGCTACATCAAGAGCCAGCCGCTGAGCGAATACCGCGCCCAGAAGCGCGGCGGCCGCGGCAAGCAGGCCACCGCCACCAAGGAAGACGACTGGGTCGACCAGCTCTTCATCGCCAACACGCACGACTACATCCTGTGCTTCAGCAACCGGGGCCGCCTGTACTGGCTCAAGGTCTGGGAAGTGCCGCAGGGCGCGCGCGGCGCGCGCGGCCGCCCGATCGTCAACATGTTCCCGTTGACCGAGGGTGAAAAAATCACCGTGGTGCTGCCGCTGACCGGCGAAAAGCGCAGTTTCCCGGCCGACCAGTACGTGTTCATGGCGACCAGCATGGGCACGGTCAAGAAGACCACGCTCGACGAATTCAGCAACCCGCGCAAGGCCGGCATCATTGCCGTGGACCTGGACGACGGCGACTTCCTGATCGGCGCTTCGCTGACCGATGGCCAGCACGATGTCATGCTGTTCAGCGACGGCGGCAAGGCTGTGCGCTTCGACGAGAACGATGTGCGACCGATGGGCCGCCAAGCGCGTGGCGTGCGCGGCATGACGCTCGAAGAAGGCCAGAGCGTGATCGCCATGCTGGTGGCCGAGGACGAGCAGCAAAGCGTGCTCACCGCCACCGAGAACGGCTACGGCAAACGCACCGGCATCACCGAATACACGCGCCACGGGCGCGGCACCAAGGGCATGATCGCGATCACGCAGTCGGAGCGCAACGGCAAGGTTGTGGCTGCCACGCTGGTGCACGCCGACGACGAGATCATGCTGATCACCGACCGCGGCGTTCTGGTGCGCACCCGGGTCAGCGAGATCCGCGAGCTCGGACGCGCCACGCAGGGCGTCACGCTGATTGGTCTGGACGAAGGCGCCAAGCTCAGCGGCCTGCAGCGCATCGTGGAAAATGACGCCAACCCGATCGTGGACGAGGCTTCGGGCGACGGCGACATTGAGAGTGGCGGCGACGGCGCTGCCTGAAGATCCGTTTTATTCAGCCGGCCGCGCCTGTTGCCCGTGCGCCGTGGCCCCAGCAAGCAGATTGATGTACTGATGATTCGACCTTTCAATTTCTCGGCCGGACCGGCCGCCATGCCGCAGGAAGTCCTGGCCGAGGCGGCGGCGGAAATGCTCGACTGGCACGGCAGCGGCATGAGCGTGATGGAGATGAGCCATCGCGGCAAGGAATTCATCTCGATCTATGAACAGGCGCAAGCCGACCTGCGCGAACTGCTGGCGGTACCTGAAAACTTCAGGATTCTCTTCATGCAGGGCGGGGGCCTGGCCGAAAACGCCATCGTGCCGCTGAACCTCTCGCGCGGCGGAACCGTCGACTTCGTGCTGACCGGCAGTTGGGGCCAGAAGTCGCACAACGAGGCGCGCAAGTACGCGGCGGTCCATATCGCCGCCAGCAGTGAAGAGGATGGTTTCACCACCCTGCCCGCCCCGGCGACCTGGCAACTGAGCCAGGCTGCGAGCTACGTTCACATCTGCAGCAACGAGACCATTCACGGCGTCGAATACCACGAACTGCCGGACCTCAAGGCGCTTGGACACGAGGCGCCGCTGGTCGTTGACTTTTCCTCGCACGTGGCGTCGCGCCCGGTCGACTGGTCGCGCATCGGCCTGGCTTTTGGCGGCGCGCAGAAGAACCTGGGGCCGGCCGGTCTGACACTGGTCGTGGTGCGCGACGACCTGCTCGGACAGGCATTGCCGGTCTGCCCCAGTGCGTTCAACTACAAGACCGTGGCCGACAACCAGTCGATGTTCAATACGCCACCGACCTACGCCATCTACGTCGCCGGTCTGGTCTTCCAGTGGCTCAAGCGCCAGGGCGGCATCGCAGCCATGGAAGCGCGCAACAAGGCCAAGGCGGCGCTGCTGTACGACGCGATCGACGGCTCGCAGCTCTACCGGAACCGGGTCGCCAAGGACTGCCGCTCGCGCATGAACGTACCTTTCTTCCTGCGCGATGAAAGCCGCAATGAGGCGTTTCTGGCCGGCGCAATTGAGCACGGCCTGCTGCAGCTCAAGGGCCACAAGTCGGTGGGCGGCATGCGCGCCAGCATTTACAACGCCCTGCCCATCAAAGGCGTGCAGGCGCTGGTGGACTACATGCGCGAATTCGAACGAACCCAGGCTTGAACGATGAGCAAACCCGACACCGCCCTTCCGAGTCTGTCCGAACTGCGCGTCCAGATCGACGCCATCGACCAGCAATTGCTGCTGCTGCTCAACCGCCGCGCCCTGGTGGCGGAGAAGGTCGGCGAAGTCAAGAAGCGCGAAGGCACGGCGTTCTTCCGACCCGATCGCGTGGCGCAGGTGATCGATAAGATCCAGCTGGCCAATCCGGGGCCGCTGAAGAACCCGCACGTCGCAGCGATCTGGCGCGAGATCATGTCGGCCTGCCTGGCGCTTGAAGCGCCGCAGCGCGTGGCCGTACTGGGGCCCGCGGGCACCTTTTGCGAGCAGGCCGCCATCGAATTTTTTGGCGGTGCTGCCGACCTGGTCTACTGCACCAACTTCGACGAAGTCTTTCACGCAACGGCAGCAGGCAGCGCCCAGTACGGTGTCGTCGGCGTGGAAAACTCGACCGAAGGCATGGTGGCGCGAACCCTCGACCTGTTCCTGAATTCGCCCACGCACGTGATCGGCGAAGTCACGCTGCTGGTGCGGCACAACCTGCTGCGGCTGGAGAATTCGCTCGACGGCATCGAAGTGGTGCTGGCCCATCCGCTGGCCCTGGCGCAGTGCCAGGCCTGGTTGTCCAAGCACCTGCCGCACGCCGAGCGCCGTCCGGTCTCCAGCAACGCCGAAGGCGCGCGACTGGCCACCACCAATCCGGCCTGGGCCGGCCTGGCCAGTGAACGCGCGGCGACCCAGTTCGGCCTGCACATCGCCGCCCATGCGATCCAGGACGACGCCTACAACCGCACGCGTTTTGCCATCATCTGCCTGCCGCAGACCGTGGACACACCGCCGCCCTCCGGCAAGGACTGCACCAGCCTGGTGGTGTCGGTGCCGAACCGTCCCGGCGCCGTGCACGACCTGCTGATACCGCTGAAGAACCACGGCGTCTCCATGACGCGCTTCGAATCGCGCCCGGCACGCACCGGCCAGTGGGAGTATTACTTCTACATCGACATCCAGGGTCACCCCTCCCAGCCGCACGTGGCGCTGGCGCTCAAGGAATTGCAGGCGCTTTGCGCCTTCTACAAGGTGCTCGGAACCTACCCGGTGCCGGAATAGCCATGCGCAGGCACAAACCCATTCATTTGCAGAGCCTCGGGAGTTCTGATGTTTGAACAACTTGGCATCATCGGCTGCGGCCTGATGGGCGGCTCGTTCGCGCTGGCGCTCAAGCGCGCCGGCCTGGTCAAGCGGGTCATCGGCTACAGCAAATCGCCCACCACGACTGCGCGCGCGTTCCAGATGGGTGTCATCGATGTCGAAGCGGCTTCGGCCCTGGAAGCGGTCGCCGGGTCGGACCTGGTCCTTATCGCCGTTCCGGTGGCCGCGACCGAAGCGACGTTCAAGACCATCCAGCACTTGGTGACGCCCGAGATGCTGGTCATGGACGTCGGCTCGACCAAGCGCGATGTGATCGATGCCGCCCGGCGCGCCCTGCGCGAACAGGTTGGATCCTTCGTGCCGGCGCATCCGATCGCCGGCAAGGAAGTCTCCGGCGTCGAGCACGCCGATGCCGACCTGTACCAGGGCCGGCAACTGATCCTGACGCCGATCGAACGGACCCTGCCGCGCCAGTTGCAGCTCGCGGCCGATGTCTGGACCGCGCTCGGCAGCCGCGTCATCACCATGTCGCCGGAGTCGCACGACGCGGCCTTTGCCGCAGTCAGCCACCTGCCGCACCTGATTTCGTTTGCCTTCATGAACGCCATCGCGGGCCAGCCGCAGGGCAAGGACTTCCTGTCGCTGGCCGGCCCGGGCTTTCGCGATTTTTCGCGCATTGCGGCGAGCGATGCCAAGGTGTGGCGCGACATCATGATGTCGAACCGCGAAGAACTGCTGGCACAAACCAAGATCTTCCAGCGCAATCTGCAGGCGCTCGAACTCATGATCGCCAGCGGCAACAGCGAAGCCCTTGAAGGCCTGATCGACCAGGCCAGTCTGGCCCGTTCCCACTGGCGCATGGCGCAGCAGCACAAGTAATGTTTTCGACCGAATTTCTTGACATTCCTCCGCTGACGGCGGCCGGTGGCACGATCGTCCTGCCGGGTTCCAAGAGCATCTCCAACCGCCTGCTGCTGCTGGCCGCGCTCAGCCAGGGCACGACCACGCTGCACGACTTGCTGGACTCCGACGACACGCGCGTCATGCTCGATGCCTTGCGCGTGCTCGGCTGCAAGCTGCGCCAGAGCGGGACCCGGATCGAAATCGACGGTCTGGGCGGCCAGCCGGGCAATCGGGCAGCCAAGCTCTTCATGGGCAATGCCGGCACCGCCATCCGCCCGCTCACGGCCGCCCTGGCGGTGATGGGCGGAGATTACGAACTCAGCGGTGTGCCCCGCATGCACGAGCGCCCGATCGGCGATCTGGTCGATGCCTTGCGCCAGCTCGGTTGCCGGATCGACTACCTGGGGCAGGACGGCTATCCGCCGCTGCGCATCGGCCAACCGGCTTTGTCGCTGGCCGCGCCGATCCGCGTCCGTGGGGATGTCTCGAGCCAGTTCCTGACTGCGTTGCTGATGGCGCTGCCGCTGGTGGCCGCGCAGGACATCGTCATCGAAGTCATCGGCGAACTGATTTCGCGGCCCTACATCGAAATCACGCTGAACCTGCTCGCGCGCTTCGGCATTGATATCCAGCGCGATGGCTGGCAGCGCTTCACCATTCCCGCCGGCAGCCGGTTGCAGTCACCGGGCACGCTGCACGTCGAAGCCGACGCCTCTTCGGCCAGCTACTTCATCGCGCTCGGTGCCATCGCGCAAGGCAGCGACGGCCAGAGCGGCATCCGCATCGAAGGCGTCGGAGCCGACTCGATCCAGGGCGACATCCGCTTCATCGATGCCGCGCAGATGATGGGCGCCAAAGTGCGCAGCGGAGCGAAATGGCTTGAAGTGTCACGCGGCAGCTGGCCCCTCAAGGCCATTGACCTCGATTGCAACCACATCCCCGATGCCGCCATGACGCTGGCCGTGATGGCGCTGTATGCGCAGGGCACGACGACGCTGCGCAACATCGCGAGTTGGCGCGTCAAGGAAACGGACCGCCTCAGCGCGATGGCCTGCGAACTGCGCAAGCTCGGCGCCGAGGTGGAAGAAGGCGCCGACTTCATCCGCATCACGCCGCCCGCGAGCGCCGACGGCTGGAAGGCGGGGCGCATCCACACCTACGACGACCACCGGATGGCGATGTGCTTTTCCCTCGCGGCCTTCAATCCGGCGCGCCTCGCTGTGCGCATTGACGATCCGAAGTGCGTCGCCAAGACCTTTCCCGACTACTTCGAGACGCTGTTCTCGCTGGCGCGCACGGCCACTGAAGCCATCCCCGTGATTTGCATCGATGGCCCGACCGCATCCGGCAAGGGCACGCTGGCAGCGGAACTGGCCAGGGCACTGGGCTATCACCTGCTGGATTCGGGCTCGCTCTACCGCATCACGGCTCTGGCGGCCGTGCAGGCCGGCCTGAGCCTGGACGGCGCGCATGAGCCGGCGATCGTGCACCTGATCGCCGGAATGGCCATCACCTTCGCACAGGACCGTGTGTACCTCAACGGCCAGGATGTCAGCGATGCCATCCGAACCGAAGAAGCCGGCATGAACGCATCGAAAGTCTCGGCGCTGCCGCAGGTGCGGCTGGCGCTGGTCGAGCTGCAACACAGTTTTCGCAAGTTGCCCGGGCTGGTAGCAGACGGTCGCGACATGGGCACCGTGATCTTCCCGAACGCCGCGCTTAAGGTGTTTTTGACCGCGAGCGCCGAACAACGCGCCGAGCGGCGGCATAAACAATTGATTTCAAAGGGAATTTCGGCTACACTCGTCGCTCTTCGCGCAGACCTGGAAGCACGCGACGCACGGGACGCATCCCGCAGCGTTGCACCTCTGAAGCCCGCGCAGGACGCCCGGTTGCTGGACAACTCGGATTTGTCGATTGAAAAATCGGTCAATCTGGTGTTGCGCTGGTGGCAGGACAAGCAGGCTTTCGGCGATCGCTGAGAGCACCCCGGCCCACATCAGCCTTCTCGCGCAGCTAGCGCACTGCTGGTGTGGTTCACAAAACTAACCCGCGGATCTTCCGCAACCAAAATGTCTGAATCTTTTGCCGCCCTATTTGAAGAGTCCCTGAAACGCACCGAAATGCGCCCGGGCGAAGTCATCACTGCTGAAGTGATCCGCATCGAACACAGCTTTGTCGTCGTCAACGCCGGCCTCAAGTCCGAAGCCTACGTGCCGCTCGAAGAGTTCAAGAGTGACAAGGGCGAAATCGAAGTCCAGGTCGGCGACTTCGTGTCGGTGGCCATCGGCTCCATCGAAAACGGCTACGGCGACACCATCCTGTCGCGCGACACCGCCAAGCGTCTGGCATCCTGGATGAGCCTGGAAAAGGCCCTGGAAACCGGCGAATTCGTCACCGGCACCACCAGCGGCAAGGTCAAGGGCGGCCTGACCGTTCTGGTCAACGGCATCCGCGCGTTCCTGCCGGGTTCGCTGGTCGACACGCGTCCGACCAAGGACCTGTCTCCGTACGAAAACAAGACCATGGAATTCAAGGTCATCAAGCTCGACCGCAAGCGCAACAACGTGGTGCTGTCGCGCCGCGCTGTGGTTGAAGCCAGCATGGGCGAAGAACGCGCCAAGCTGATGCAGACCCTCAAGGAAGGTTCCGTGGTGCAAGGCGTTGTCAAGAACATCACCGAATACGGCGCTTTCGTCGACCTCGGCGGCATCGACGGCCTGCTGCACATCACCGACATGGCATGGCGCCGCGTGCGCCACCCGAGCGAAGTGGTGACGGCCGGTCAGGAAATCACGGCCAAGATCCTGAAGTTCGACACCGAGAAGAACCGTGTTTCGCTCGGTCTCAAGCAGATGGGCGACGATCCCTGGATGGGCGTCAACCGCCGCTACCCGCAAGGCACGCGCATGTTCGGCAAGATCACCAACATCGCCGATTACGGCGCGTTTGTGGAACTCGAACCCGGCATCGAAGGCCTGGTGCACGTCAGCGAAATGGACTGGACTAACAAGAACGTGGCACCGTCCAAGATCGTGGCGCTCGGCGACGAAGTCGAAGTCATGGTCCTCGAGATCGACGAAGACAAGCGCCGCATCAGCCTGGGCATGAAGCAGTGCAAGGCCAACCCGTGGCAGGAGTTCGCGCAGAACACCAAGCGCGGCGACCGCGTCAAGGGCCCGATCAAGTCGATCACCGACTTCGGCGTGTTTGTCGGCCTGGCTGCCGGCATCGACGGGCTGGTGCACTTGTCCGACCTGTCCTGGAACGAGCCGGGCGAAACCGCCGTGCGCGAATACAAGAAGGGCCAGGAAGTCGAAGCCCTGGTGCTGGCCGTGGACGTGGACCGCGAACGCATCTCGCTGGGCATCAAACAGCTCGACTCCGATCCGTTCACCACCTTTGCCACCATCAATGACAAGGGCCAGGTCGTGACCGGCAAGGTCAAGACCGTTGACGCCAAGGGCGCTGAAATCGACCTCGGCGACGATGTCATCGGCTACCTGCGCGCTTCGGAAATCTCGCGTGACCGCGTGGAAGACGCGCGCAACGTGCTCAAGGAAGGCGATGAAGTCACCGCTGTCGTCGTCAACGTCGACCGCAAGACGCGCAACATCCAGTTGTCGATCAAGGCGAAGGACGCTGCCGATCAAAGCGAAGCCATGGCCACCCTGAGCCAGCAGTCGGCCCGTGAAAATGCCGGCACCACCAGTCTGGGCGCATTGCTGCGCGCCAAACTGGACAGCAACGAGAAGTAATCACCTTGCGGGACAGGCCAAGCGACGCGGCCATGCCGAACGCTTGCTCTGTCCCCAAATGATTGGCAAACATGACGCGCTCTGACCTGGTCGAAGAACTGGCCGCCCGCTTTGGCCAGCTCACGCACCGCGATGCCGAATTCGCGGTGAAAGCCATTCTGGATGCGATGAACGACGCCATGGTGCGCGGCCATCGGATCGAGATTCGCGGTTTCGGCAGTTTCTCCATCAATCACCGACCGCCCCGCATCGGACGCAACCCGCGCAGCGGCGCCAGCGTTGCCGTGCCCGAAAAGCGCGTGCCGCACTTCAAGCCGGGCAAGGCCCTGCGCGAAGCCGTCGACCAGCGCACCCCTGACCTCTAGCGGCAAAAGGCCATCCGCCCGTTAGAATCGACCCGTCACCGGGAAGATCAATGAACAACCTCCTGTGGCTGCTGAAGTGGGGACTGAAAGCGGCCATATTTTTTACCCTGTTTGCCTTCGCGCTGAACAACCAGCAGGACACCACGGTGCACTTCTTCTTCGGCACCCAGTGGCGTGCGCCGCAGGTTCTTGTCGTGCTGAGCACCTTCACCGCCGGCGTTGCGGTCGGTGTGTTGGGCATGGTGCCGCGCTGGTGGAAACAGCGCCGCGCCGCCACCGTGAAGCAGCCGACGCCCGTGACGCCGCCGACGATCCCGCATGAACTTTGACCTGAGCTGGATCCTGCTGGGTCTGCCCCTGGCCTTTGTGCTGGGCTGGCTGGCCTCGCGCTTCGACCTGCGCCAGTTGCGGATCGAGAACCATCAAGCGCCAAAGGCCTATTTCAAGGGCCTGAATTTCCTGCTCAACGAACAGCAGGACCAGGCCATCGACGCTTTCATCGAGGCTGTGCAGAACGACCCCGACACCTCTGAATTGCACTTTGCGCTGGGCAACCTGTTCCGCCGGCGCGGCGAGTACGAGCGTGCGGTGCGGGTGCATGAGCATCTGCTCTCGCGCGGCGACCTGAGCCTGGCGGACCGCCAGCGCGCCCAGCATGCGCTGGCGCTGGACTTTCTCAAAGCCGGACTGATCGACCGCTCCGAAGCGGCCCTGCTCAAGCTCGAAGGCACGCCGTTTGAAGCCCAGGCAAGGCTGGCCCTGCTGGCCAACTATGAACGCTCTCGGGACTGGCCGCACGCGGCACAGATTGCGCACAAGCTGACCGACGCCAACCAAGGCGACTTCCATGGCCGGTTGGCCCATTACCTGTGCGAGCAGGCTGCCGCTTGCGTGGTCAAGCAGCAAGCCGATCAGGCGCAGGGCCTGCTGCAGGAAGCGATCGCCACCGCGCCCGCGGCAGCACGGCCGCGCATTGAACTGGCCAGACTGTTGGCGAGCCAGGGCAAGTCCGGCGATGCCTGCACCGCGATCGAGAAGGTGCTGCAGACCGCGCCGCTGGCGACGCCGCTGGTCGCAGGATTGCTCGCCGAATATGCGCTGGCCTGCGGACGCTCGCTGCAAGCGCTTGAATTGCTCAAGACCCATTACAAGAGCGTCCCCTCGCTCGACGTGCTCGACGCCATCGTCTCGCTCGAAGCAACCCAGCCCAGTCCGACGCCCTCGGCGCGCGACTGGTACGTGCGGCACCTGGAGCAGGAGCCGTCCCTGGTGGCCGCCGCCAAATGGATCGCCGGGGAAAAACTCGAACACGAGCAGTTTCATCCCCAGGTGCAGCGGGCGCTCGACCATGCCGTCAAGCCTTTGCTGCGTTACCGCTGCGCCGCCTGCGGATTCGAGGCCAAGCAGCACTTCTGGCAGTGTCCGGGCTGCCAGGCCTGGGACAGCTACCCAACCCGTCGCGTTGAAGAATTGTGAGCGCCGCAAGCACACCATGAGCATCTCCAAAGAAACCCTGGCCAAAGCCCGCGTCCTCGTTGTCGGCGACGTCATGCTGGACCGCTACTGGTATGGCGCGGTCGACCGCATCTCGCCCGAGGCGCCGGTGCCCATCGTGCGCATCACGCGCGAGGAAGAGCGCAACGGCGGTGCCGCCAACGTGGCCTACAACGTGGTGACGCTCGGCGCGCAATCGTCCTTGCTGACCGTTGTAGGCCAGGACGAAGCCAGTCACAAGCTCGAAGCACTGGTGCTGGGCACGGGCATCCGCACGCACTTCGGGCGCGACCCGGACTTGAAGACCACCGTCAAGCTGCGCGTGATCGGACGCCAGCAGCAGTTGCTGCGGCTCGACTTCGAGAACACACCGAAGACCGAGATCCTCGCCTCGCAGAGCGCTGTGTTCGCCGAACTGCTGCCGCAGCACGACTCCGTTTTGTTTTCGGACTACGGCAAGGGCGGCCTGGCCCATGTCAGCGACATGATCGCGCGCGCGCGCAGCGCCGGCAAGCCGATCCTGATCGACCCCAAGGGCGCCGACTACTCGCGCTACCGCAATGCGACAGTCATCACGCCCAATCGCGTGGAACTGCAGCAGGTCATCGGCGCTTGGCAGGACGAGTCCGACCTGCAAACCAAATGCCACAACCTGCGCCTGCAACTCGGCCTCGACGCCGTGCTGCTGACCCGCAGCGAGGAAGGCATGACGCTGTTTGACGACCAGGGCCAACTGCACGTCAGCGCCCAGGCGCGTGAGGTGTTCGACGTCACCGGCGCCGGCGACACCGTGATTGCCACCATGGCCGCATTGGTGGCCGCCGGCATGAAGCTGCGCGAAGCGCTGCCGCTGGCGAACCGGGCCGGCGGCCTGGTCGTCGGCAAGTTCGGCACGGCCACCGTTTCCTATGAGGAGTTGTTCGCATGACCCGCATCGTCGTCACCGGCGCCGCCGGCTTTATCGGCAGCAACCTCGTCAAAGGGCTCAATACGCGCGGCATCGATGACATCATCGCTGTTGACGATTTGACCCAGGGTGACAAGTTCCGCAATCTCGCCGACCTGCGCATCGCGGACTACGTCGATGCCGATGGCTTCTACGACCTGTTCACACGCGGCGCCTTCGGCCGGATCGAGGCCGTGTTTCATGAAGGCGCGTGCAGCGACACCATGGAGAGCGACGGCAAGTACATGATGGACAACAACTACAGCACGTCTGTCAAGTTGTTCCAGGCTTGCCGTCAGCACGGCACGCGCCTGCTGTATGCATCGAGCGCCGCCACCTACGGCGGCTCCGACACCTTCCGCGAGGAGCCGGCCTTCGAGCGACCGCTCAACGTCTACGGCTATTCCAAGCTGCTGTTCGACCAGCGCATGCGCCGGGAATGCGGAACCGATTTCGGGCGCGTGCTGCCGGGCAAAGCGGGCCAGATTGTGGGCTTTCGCTACTTCAACGTATACGGGCCGCGCGAACAGCACAAGGGCCGCATGGCCAGCGTTGCCTTCCACCAGTTCAACCAGTTCGCCGCCGAGGGCAAGGTCAAGCTGTTCGGCGACTACGGCGGCTACGGTCCGGGCGCGCAGATGCGCGATTTCGTCTTCATCGACGACGTGGTCGCCGTCAACCTCTGGTTCTTCGACCACCCGGAAGTCTCCGGCATCTTCAACCTGGGAACGGGCCGCTCCCAGCCCTTCAATGACGTCGCCAGTTCACTGGTCAATGCGATGCGCGGCCAGCAGGGCCAGCCTGCACTGCCGCTCGATGCCATGGTGTCAACAGGGCTGATCGAATACGTGCCGTTTCCCGACGCCCTGCGCGGCAAGTACCAGTGCTACACGCAAGCCGACCTGAGCGCCCTGCGCGCGACCGGTTGCGACCACGTCTTCAGCGACGTGCAGACCGGCGTCTCGGCCTACGCGCAGTGGCTGGCCGACCAGGCCTGAAAGCACATTCCCGGTCAACGCGCGCCACTGGCGTGGCGTTGTAGTGCGGCATCGCAATCGATGCCCGTCGCCGGTCTTCCTGTGATGTGAGAACAACGCTTGGGGAGGTGTTCCATGTCAAAGAAAATCCTGGCGCTTGTCGCCATGCTGCATGCGCTGGCCTGTGGCGCGACCGACGTCAACCGTGCCGGCGCCGCAGAACTCGACAGCATCAAGGGCATCGGCCCGGCCCTTTCAGACCAGATTCTCGAGGAGCGCCAAAAGGGCGACTTCACGGACTGGGCTGACTTCATGGCCCGCGTCAAAGGGATCGGCCCGCGCAGCGCAGCACGGTTTTCGGCGCAGGGACTGACGGTGGGCGACGCAGCCTGCCTTGGTGGCGCTGGCGCACCGTCAGGCAAGAGGGCAAGACCGCCGACCGGGGTCGAGGCCGGCGCCAGCGCCGCCGCAAAGTGAGCCGTCGCTGCGGCTGCAGCTGGCTTCAGGACGCGCTCAGGCGCGGCCCATGATGCAGGCCGTTGCCATCAACTCCTCGAGCAGCGCGAGCGAAACGCGGCCTGACACCGCGTACGGATCGAGTTCCGGCTTTTCCGCGTACTTGAGCAGGATGGACGCGTTGACCTTGGACATGTTGACCTGCCCCATGGTCCAGCCGCCGAAACGGCGTTCGGCGATTTCCTCATAGTGCAGCAGCACCAGATCCTTGTGCCGGGGGTCGCGTTGAATGTGACCATAGAGTTCGCTCACCGCCATGCGCCCGCCCTCGATGGCCTGCAGAAAGATGCCGCCACCGTAACAGAGAATGCCGGTGATGCCGCACTCCGGGTTGTGCCGGCGTGACTGCGTCAGGATCGCCTCGATAGCATCGCTGCTAGTGTCGACGGCGCGGCTGGCATAAAGGAGACGTACCAGCATGATCAACCTTTCTTCGGAATCAGCGAAAGAAATTCACGGCGCAGATTGGAGTCCTTGAGGAAACTGCCGCGCATCACCGAATTGATCATTTTGCTGTCCATGTCCTTGACGCCGCGCCAGCCCATGCAGAAGTGGGTCGCCTCCATGACGATCGCCAGGCCGTCGGGCTGGGTTTTCTGCTGGATCAGATCGGCCAGTTGCACCACGGCCTCCTCCTGGATCTGCGGCCGCCCCATGACCCATTCGGCCAGGCGGGCATACTTGGACAAGCCGATCACGTTCGTATGCTCGTTGGGCAAGACGCCGATCCAGACCTGGCCGATGACCGGACACAGGTGATGGCTGCAGGCACTGCGCACCGTGATCGGTCCAACAATCATCAGCTCATTGAGGTGCTCGGCATTGGGAAACTCCGTGATCGTCGGCGCGCTGACATAGCGGCCGCGGAACACCTCGTTGAGGTACATCTTGGCGACCCGGCGCGCGGTCTTGTCGGAATTGTGATCGTGGTCGATGTCGATGACCATGCTGCTGAGCACGCCATGCATCTTCTCTTCCACTTCGTCGAGCAGGCGCTCGAGCTCACCCGGTTCAATGAAGTCGGCGATATTGTCGTTGGCATTGAAACGCTTGCGTGCTGCCACCAGGCGTTCCCGGATCTTGACGGACACCGGGGTGCCTTCATCGGTGTCGACTGGTTTCATGGTGCTTTGACTTTTCATTAACATGGAACGATGTTAGCAGCCTTCCTATTGTAGGGTTTTTTCCCAATAGCATCGGCAAAACATGGGCCGGCAGCTACCAAATCAGTAGCGCGTTCCATTCAGGAAGAGCAGGATTCGCGTCAGGGCAAGGGCCAGGCGATCGAGAAAACGCTGGCGCCAACCGCGATGGGCATAGACCGCGGCATCGACCCGCACGCTGCCCTCGGTCATGGCCTGCTCCAGCCGCGCGCGCAGGTCGCGGGCAAAGACCGCATCGTCCACCACCACATTGGCCTCGCGCGCCAGCAAGAGGCTCAGGGGATCAAGGTTGGACGAGCCGACGGTGGCCCAGTGCGCGTCGATCACCGCCACCTTGGCATGGTGAAAGCTCAGCGTGTATTCATAAATCTCGACTCCTGCCTCCAGCAAAGCGCCATAAACCGGCCGCGTCGCGTGGTATTGCAGGAAGTATTCATAGCGCCCCTGCAGCAGCAGGCGCACCCGCACGCCGCGCTGCGCCGCGTGAATCAACCCCTTGCGCAACTTGCGTCCGGGGAAAAAGTAGGCATTGGCGATGATGATCTCGTCGCTCGCCGAGCCGATCGCCTGGCGGTAACTGCGCTCGATCCGCGTGCGGTTGTGCACGTTGTCGCGCAGCACCAGTGCGGCCTTCACCGCGTGATCAATGCCGTGAGCCACCGTCGCCGTCACGGTGGCATCGACGTCGATGCGGGCTTGCAGCGCCAGCGTCACCGCCTCCTGCAGCGCGCGCCAGGCTGCCGGAAAGTCGCTTTGGCGCGCGGTGCTGGCCGCCTGAAAGCGCCACCAGAATTGCGCGGTCGCCTCATGCATGGCCTGCACCATCGGTCCGGTCACGCGCACCGCAAAATCAAACCGGGGCGCTTCCAGTTCGCCGTGGTTCGGGTCATACAAATCGTCGAGCACGTTGAGGCCGCCACAGAATGCCACCCTGCCATCCACCACGCACAGCTTGCGGTGCAGCCGCCGCCAGCGACTGGGAATCAGGACCCCGAGCCGCCCCAGAGGCCGGAAGATGCGCCACTCGACGCGAGCACGGTCGAAGCGTCCGACCCACTCCGGCGGCAACGACGGCGTGCCGACACCGTCCATCACGAGGTACACCGAGACCCCGCGCCGGGCCGCGCGCTCCAGCGCCGCTGCGACCTGGGCCCCCGCGGCAACGACATTGAAGATGTAGGTCTCCAGGCGGATTTCATGGGTGGCGCAGTCGATCGCCTCGATCAGCGCCGGGAAGAACGCCTGCCCGCCCTGCAGCAACTGGACCTGATGGCCGGTTGCGAGTGGCAGCACGGATTTCAAGGTGTGGGTCCTGGCGGCGCCGCGCTAGCGTCGTCTCGGCGCGGCTTTGGCAGCCGGCATTTCAAACTCGGCAATCATCGGCAGATGGTCCGACATGCGCCACCAGATGCGCCCGTGCGGCACATGAACCGCCGTCGGAGTCAGCCCTCTGGCAAAAACGTAGTCCAACTGCACCATCGGCAAGCGCGCCGGAAAGGTGGCCTGGCGAGGACCCTTGAAGGTTTTCAATTGCGTAGCGCTCAGGGTCCGTTCGGTTTTCGCACCCCAATCATTGAAGTCGCCTGCCATCAGCAGCGGTGCGTCGGCCGGTATTTCGCGCTCGATGAAGCGCTGCAACTGCGCCACCTGGCGCGCGCGGCTGCCACGAATCAGGCCCAGGTGCACTACCAGCACGTGCACGACCCGGTCGTGCACCAGCAGTTCGACGTGCAGCAGGCCGCGTTGCTCAAGACGGTGATCGGAAATATCCTCATGCTGGTGCGACAGTACCGGCCAGCGTGACAACAGCGCGTTGCCATGCTCGCCGTGGCGGGTGAAGGCGTTGGTTCGGTAGACCACTTCGTAGCCCTCGGGCGCAAGGAATTCCGCCTGCGGCAAATCGGGCCAATGCGGGAAATGCCGCTCCTCGCGCCGGTGCACCTTGCGCACTTCCTGCAGACACACGATGTCGGCGTCCATCTGCTCCACGGCATGGCCGAGGTTGTGGATTTCAAGCCGGCGCTGCGGCCCGACGCCCTGCACGCCCTTGTGGATGTTGTACGTCGCGACACGAACGGTGTTCATGGCAACCCCCTTGATGCAAGCATTCGGGGCAACAGCAGACAGGCCTCGGCGTTGGAGGGTGAATAGCACGCCTGCGCCGCCTGCTGGTATGACAGCCACTGGTAGGCCGTATGCTCGCGCGGACTCAGCCGCACGGCGGTCCCGGCCGGCACCTGCAGCCCGAACAGGTGCTCGGTGTTGTGCCGCACCTCCGGCGCGTAGCGATGCCGCCAGGCTGGATAGATCTCGTAGACGTTTTCCAGTTGCCAGTCGAGCAGGCCCGCAGCCAATGCGGTGCCGGGGCCGCAGTCGATCCCGGTTTCCTCCTGTACCTCGCGCGCAGCCGTTTGCGCAAACGACTCTGCCAGGGTGTCCTTGGCGCCTGTGACGGATTGCCAGAAATCCGCGGCATCGGCTCGTTTGATCAGCAGCACGTCCAGGTCGGGCGTGAAGATCACGACCAGGACCGATTGCGGAATCTTGAAAATTGGGGTCATAAAAAAAAGGACGCTGTTGGAGCGTCCTTTCATTCTGCCTGAAGCGTCAGGCCGGCAGTTGATCAAGCCGTCTTGACCACGTCGCCGCTGCGCAGGCGGATGTGCAGTTCACGCAATTGCTTCTCGTCAACCGTGGAAGGCGCCTGGGTCAGCAGACATTGCGCACGCTGGGTCTTCGGGAAGGCAATCACATCGCGGATCGACTCGGCGCCGGTCATCAGGGTGATGATGCGATCGAGGCCAAAGGCCAGGCCGCCATGGGGCGGGGCACCGTACTGCAGGGCGTCAAGCAGGAAGCCGAATTTCTCCTGGGCCTCGTCCGGTGTGATCTTCAAGGCATCGAACACCTTTTGCTGCACATCGGCACGATGGATACGCACCGAGCCGCCACCCATTTCCCAACCGTTGAGAACCATGTCGTAGCCCTGGGAAATGCATTTTTCCGGAGCCGTGACCATCCAGTCCTCGTGACCCTCCTTGGGCGCCGTGAACGGGTGGTGCGTGGCGGTGTAGCGCTGCGCCTCGTCGTCGTACTCGAACATCGGAAAGTCGACCACCCACATCGGCCGCCAACCCGCTTCAAACAGGCCATTCTTTTTGCCGAACTCGCTATGGCCGATCTTGATGCGCAAGGCGCCGATGGCGTCGTTGACGATCTTGACCTTGTCGGCACCGAAAAAGATTAGATCACCGTCCTGCGCGCCCGTGCGCTTGAGGACCTCGGCCAGCGCCTTGTCGTGCAGGTTCTTGACGATCGGGCTTTGCAGACCCTCGCGGCCCTTGGCCAGATCGTTGACCTTGATATAGGCCAGACCTTTGGCGCCGTAAATCTTCACGAACTCGCCGTAGGCATCGATCTCACCTCGGCTCAGACCGCCACTCTCGCGCGCACCGCCCGGTACGCGCAGGCCGACCACGCGCCCGCCCGCCATGGTCGCGGCCGCCGCAAACACCTTGAAATCCACGTCCGCCATGACGTCGGTCAGTTCGGTGAATTCAAGCTTGACGCGCAAGTCGGGCTTGTCGGAGCCGTAGCGATGCATGGCTTCGCTGTAGGCCATCACCGGAAACTCGCCAAGATCGACGTTCATCGTGCTCTTGAACACGGTCGTGATCAGGTTCTGGAACATGTCACGGATTTCCTGTTCGCTCAGGAACGAGGTCTCGATATCGATCTGCGTGAACTCGGGCTGGCGGTCGGCGCGCAAGTCTTCATCGCGGAAGCACTTGGTGATCTGGTAGTAGCGGTCGTAACCGGCGACCATCAGCAGTTGCTTGAACAGTTGGGGACTCTGCGGCAATGCAAAGAAATGCCCTGCGTGAACGCGGCTGGGCACCAGGTAGTCGCGTGCGCCTTCCGGCGTCGACTTGCCGAGCATCGGCGTTTCGATATCGATGAAGCCATGGGCGTCGAGGAACTTGCGCACCTCCATGGTCACGCGGTAGCGCAGCATCAGGTTGTTCTGCATGTAGGGGCGGCGCAGGTCGAGCACCCGGTGCGTCAGGCGCGTGGTCTCGCTCAGGCCTTCGTCATCGAGCTGGAACGGCGGTGTGACGGAAGGATTGAGCACGGTCAGCTCGTGGCACAGCACCTCGACCTTGCCGCTCTTGAGGTTGTCGTTGGTGGTCCCGGGCGGGCGGGCGCGAACCAGGCCCTTGACCTGGATGCAGAACTCGTTGCGAAGCCCCTCCGCCGTCGCGAACATCGCCGCGCGGTCCGGGTCGCACACCACCTGCACATAGCCTTCACGATCGCGGATATCGACAAAGATGACACCGCCATGATCACGCCGACGGTTGACCCAGCCGCACAGGCTGACAGTTTGACCCAAGAGGGCTTCGGTCACGAGACCGCAGTAGTGGGAACGCATGGCCATAGAAAACTTTCAACGCCGACCCGGAAGGACGGCACAGGTTGGTGAAAAAAGCTATTTGGGGAAATTGGCGACAACAGGCTGCGGGGGCACCGATCCCATGGAAATCACATAAGTCAGCGCCTCGTCAACACTCATATGCAGCTCGATAACCTCGGAACGCGGCAACATCAGGAAGAAACCGCTGGTCGGATTGGGCGTGGTCGGCACGTACACGCTGACGAAGTCCGGGCCGAGGTAGCCCGCCACCTCGCCGCCCGGCATGCCGGTCTGAAACGCGATGGTCCATGAACCGGCGCGCGGATATTGAACCAGCAGTGCCTTGCGAAACGCATTGCCATTGCTCGAAAAAAGCGTATCCGACACCTTCTTGACGCTGTTGTAGATCGACCTGAAGACCGGAATATGGGTGAACAGGCGGTCCCACTGCGCGAGCCACCAGCGGCCCGCCACATTGCTGACCAGAGCGCCTGTGATCAGCAGGGCCGAAAAGACGAGGACAACACCCAGGCCGGGAATGCCGCGCAGCACGGCCAGGAAACTGCGGGTCGACTCCGGCGTCAATGCCCCTACACCGGTCAGGAAGCCGCCCAGAATGGCGTCAAGCACCCCCACCAGCCACGCCAGGACCCACAGGGTGATGGCAAGGGGCAGCCAGACGAGCAGGCCGGTCAGGAGGTACTTCTTGATTGGCACGGGCTGTCCAGATAATCGCGCGGCCGGGCTCAGTGGCAGCTGCAGGAGCCGCCACAGCCGCCAGCCGTCGCGGCCGATTCAGTCTTGGCCGCTGGAGTCTCGCCCGACTTGGAAGCTTCGCCTGGCGCTGGAGATGCGCCTGAACCCGCGCTCACAGCCGAAGCCGAAGATCCGCTTCCAGCCTTGAAATCCGTGGCATACCAGCCAGAACCCTTGAGCTGAAAGCCGGCCGCCGTCAGTTGCTTCTTGAACGTCGCCGCGGCGCAGGCCGGGCAGTCCGTCAGCGGAGCATCTGACATTTTCTGCAACACGTCCTTGGCAAACCCGCAGGACTCACATTTGTAAGCGTAAATTGGCATGGCAGTGGGGCTTTGTTCTCAAGCTGCAAAGCTTCGAATTATAAGGCGTCGGCCCCCGGCGCCGCCTCGCGGCGGGAACCCGTCCTAGAAAAGCCGGACCCGGATGATCAACTGCATGACCACCAGCCCCAGCACAAAGCCGATGCAGCCGTAGACCAGCATCTGGAGCAGCCGGTTGGTCCGCTTCTGCTCCACCAGCAGCTGGTCAATCGAGCGTTCCGGCGCAGTCCGGTGGCTTTGCAAAAAATCAAACAGCAGGCGTGGCAACTCCGGCAGCATCTTGGCATACAACGGCGCCTCGTTGCGCAACTGGTCGATGAGCTTTTTCGGGCCCAGTTCATCGATCATCCATTGCTCCAGAAACGGCTTTGCCGTATTCCACAGGTCCAGATTGGGGTCGAGCTGACGCCCCAGACCCTCGATGTTGAGCAGCGTCTTCTGCAGCAAGACCAGTTGCGGCTGGATCTCGACGGAAAAGCGCCTGGAAGTCTGAAACAGCCGCATCAGCACCAGTCCAAGCGAGAAGTCCTTGAGCGGCCGATCGAAGTAGGGCTCGCAAACTGAGCGGATCGCCGACTCGAGCTCATCGACCCGGGTCGCCGCCGGCACCCAGCCGGACTCGATATGCAGTTCGGCCACCCGCTTGTAATCGCGCCGGAAGAAAGCCGTGAAATTCTGCGCCAGGTATTCCTTGTCGGAGCGGGTCAGCGTGCCGATGATGCCGAAATCCAGGGAGATATAGCGGCCGAACGTGGCCGGCTCGATGCTGACCTGAATATTGCCGGGGTGCATGTCGGCATGGAAGAAACCATCCCGAAACACCTGGGTGAAAAAGATCGTGACGCCGTCGCGGGCCAGCTTCGGAATATCAACGCCGGCTGCGCGCAGGCGCTCCACCTGGCTGACGGGAACCCCGTGCATGCGCTCCATCACGATCACGTCGGGCATGCAATAGTCCCAGAACATCTCGGGCACCAGCACCAGATTGAGTCCGGCCATGTTGCGCCGCAGTTGCGCCGCACTGGCCGCCTCGCGCACCAGGTCCAGCTCGTCATGAAGGTATTTGTCGAACTCGGCCACCACCTCGCGCGGCTTGAGGCGCCGGGCGACGCTCGAAATACGTTCGATCCAGTCGGCCATCAAATGCAGCAGCCGCAGATCCTTCTCGATCGCTGACAGCATGCCGGGGCGCAGCACCTTGACCGCGACCTCCCGGACCCGCCCGTCGCGATCCTTGAGCACGCCAAAATGCACCTGCGCAATCGATGCGCTGGCAATCGGTTCCCGGTCAAATGAAATGAAGATGTCCGACAGTTTCTTCTGGAACGAGCGCTCGATCGTGGCGATCGCCACGTCGCTGTCAAACGGCGGGACCCGATCCTGCAACTTGGCCAGCTCGTCGGCAAGATCCTTTGGCAGCAGGTCGCGCCGGGTCGAGAGCACCTGACCGAACTTGACGAAGATGGGGCCGAGCCGCTCCAGCGCATTGCGGATGCGCTGCCCCGGTGATGCCTCCAGATTGCGGCCGAAGGCCAGCATTCTGGCCAGCGCGTTGAGACCCGGTCTTTCGAAACTGGTCAGAAAAAGCTGGTCCAGCCCATAACGGAAAAGCACCCAAAAAATAAAGGCGCCCCGAAACAGGCGCCTCATGTCCCGGCCTTGTCCGAACTGCCGCGGGCCGCCGCACCAACGAACTGGCGCAAGGTTCTAACCATGGCCCGCGCGCCCTCGCCCAGCGTGTGCGCGGGTGCATCACCGATCACGCGAGCCAGGTCTTCTTCTAGGTCCCAGCGAACATGGTCGACCAGCCAGTTGACCTCGGCCGCCAGTTGCACATCGCCGGCGATGCGCACTTCCGGACGGTTCCCGCGCAGCAACCCCTGTGCCAGCGCCAGAGGAGATTCCTCCGTCACAGCCAGCACCAAGTCGGCCTTCGCGTCGCTCGCAGCCTGGTCCAGCAAGCCGGCGGCGGTGGCCACCAGGCGCAGGGAGAATGCGCGCCACTGCAATTGCACGACGCGATCCTTCTGCCTCGCAAGCCGGCTCATGGCTTCGGTCTCCTGGCTCAGGATGTGGTTGAGCAGCAGGACGATGCGCCGCTGGGCTTCCTCGATGGCCCATACCGGCGGTTGCATGTCGGGGACGGGAAGCGCCTTGAGGAATTCTTCCAGAAATGAGAAAGGGGACTGTGTTGCCATAGCCCCCTATTATTCCCTGAATCTTCGCCAGCGCTGGCGCCGACGGCAGAAACGCCCTATTGCAGCGCCTGCACGCCAGCGACCAGCCAGCCGCTTTGGCCGCTCTTGGGCTTGATCATGTTCCAGACCTCGCGGAACGGGCTCGGTCCGGCCGAGGGCTCTTCCCGAATCAGGCCGGAAAACTCGACACTGGCCATGTAATCGCCACCCGTATCCTCGATACCCAGGAGTTGTGCTTCGATCATCACGACCTCGGTCAGATTGGCCGGAGCGCCGGTGTGCCTTTCGCGTTCCGCCAACTGGGTCTGGATTTCCTGCAGCATGCTGTCGGTCATCATGGCGCGCAGGGCGTTGATATCGGATTTGTCCCAAGCCGCCTGCAAGGACACAAAGTTGGTCTTGGCCGACGAAAGAAAACCCGAAACATCAAAGCCGGCCGGAATGCCCCAGCTCTGCGAGCCGGTCAGACCGGAGCCGATCAGCGACACCGGCGCATCCGGGGTCGGCCGCAGCATGTCGAAGGTCGAACTGCTGCGTTCCCACGGACGGGCCGAGGCATCATTGCCAACGTTCTCAGGCCGGTAACTCACAGGCGCAGCAACCAGATTAGTCGGCGAAGCCGATTGAAAGGCAAACGGTGAGCCGCCGTGACGCACTTGCGTCGCCTGGCGCGAGCGCATGAAACGGCTGACCAATGCCATGATCATGAGCGCCAACAGGGCGAACAGGAGGAATTGCGCAATCGCGCCGCCGCCAATTCCGAGGGAATTGGCCAGCCAGGCCAGGCCCAGACCAGCCGCAAGCCCGCCCAGCATCGAACCCCAAGGCCTTCTTGGTGCTGCTGGCGCCGGTGCCGCCGGTGCAGGCGCCGGCGTCGGCGTGGCAGTAGCGCCCTGCGCCGGCGCAGCCTGCCGCTGCGTCACGTTGCTCGACTGCCTGCCCACAGACCGGCCACCGCCCAAGCGCGCCGCCTCGGCGTTGAACCCTGCCAACATCATCAACACCGTCAATACCAAGGTCCAGAATTTCATCAAATCTCCAAGTAATACCTGCAGCTGAGGGCCAGTCCCGAAATGACAAGCCTCAGCACTTGATTCCAACATGCAGGGCGACCAGGCCACCGGTCAGGTTGTGATAGTCCACATGGCCGAATCCGCCTTGTTTCATCATGGACTTCAGTTCCTCCTGCCCCGGATGCATACGGATCGACTCCGCGAGGTAACGGTAGCTGGCGTCGTCACCCGCCACCCATCTGCCCAATTGCGGCAGTATCTTGAAGGAGTACCAGTCATAGACCTTCTCCAGGGGCGGCGCGACTTTGGAAAATTCCAGAACCAGCAACTTGCCACCGGGCTTGAGCACGCGGTTCATCTCGGCCAGTGCAATATCCTTGTGCGTCATGTTGCGCAAGCCGAAGGCGACGCTCACGACATCAAAATGATTGTCCGGAAACGGCAGTTTTTCAGCGTCGCAAACCAGCGTCGGCAGCGCGACACCGGCGTCGAGCAGGCGATCGCGCCCGGTGCGCAACATCGCCTCGTTGATATCCGTGTGCACGACGCGCCCGCTGCTCCTGCCCACTTTCTTCGAGAACGCCAGCGCCAGATCGCCGGTGCCCCCGGCGATATCGAGAACCTGGTAGCCCTCGCGGATGTCGGCCACCAGCACGGTGTAAGCCTTCCAGGCCCGATGCAGGCCCATCGACATCAAGTCGTTCATCACGTCGTACTTGGACGCAACCGAATCGAACACGCCACGCACGTGCTTCGCTTTTTCGGTCTCATCGACCGATTTGTAGCCAAAATGTGTTGTTGTCATATTGCCAATCTTAATTCAACGGCTGGCGCAGCTCGGCGCGGCCTTGTCAGGCATGGGTGTGTCCCGCGCGACGCCGGCAGCCAGCAGCCGCGCCTCGTAGTCTGCCCACAGCTTGTCCTCCTGGGAGCCCAGGAAGTACAGGTAATCCCAGGAATAAAGACCGCTGTCGTGCCCGTCGGAAAAGGTCGGCTGCACGGCGTAGTTGCCGACCGGTTCGAGTGCGGTCAGTGTCACCTCGCGCTTGCCGGTCTGCAACACCTCCTGCCCCGGCCCGTGGCCTTGCACATCTGCCGAGGGCGAATAGACGCGCATCAGCTCGAACGGAATCCGAAATGTCTTGCCGTCAGAAAAGCCAACTTCAAGCACCCGCGACTGGCTGTGCACTGTCAACGCCTGTGGCGTCGGTGCGCCTGCTTGCAAACCTGCCATTTTGATTTACCTGTACCTGTCTATTGGAAATAAGCGGGGAAAACGAAGGATCAACCCCATGATTATCGACAACAGTAGCACGGTTTGCCGCCGCCCATGATCTGACGTTGCCAAAGACCATCCCACGCGCAGCATGCCGATGCGCAATCACTTGGTCGTGAAAGTGAAAGCCCCGTCCCAATCAGCGTCGGGCGGATGGTCCTGAAAATACGCGATGCGTTTGCCATACATTTCGTAGAGATAACGCTGCGGGTCGAGACCCTGCAACTGCCTGAACTTTTCCGCCGCCAATGGCCAGTCCTGAGCCCGATAGACAAGCAGGGCCGCGTCGTGGAGCGCAATTTCTGCCAAGAGTCCGGCAGCGCATTGCTCAGCCGGGCCGATGGGCTCGTAAATGCCGACCGGTCTGGCCTTGCCCTTGACGCGCACGCAATCAAGCTCGCGAAACGCAAAGTCCGGCACCGCTGCGCGCGTGAACTCGCTGACGATGATCTGCACGCCGTATTCCTTGGTCAGGCCCTCCAGGCGCGAACCCAAGTTCACGGCATCGCCCATTACGGTGTAGGCCAGGCGGAATTTCGAGCCCATGTTGCCCACGGTCATTTCGCCGCTGTTAAGACCGACACCGATCCGGATCGGCGGCCAGCCCTTCGACTTGAACCGGTCCTGCAGAGACTCCAGCCGGGCGACCATGTCCAGCGCCGCAAGCAGCGCATGGCGCGCGTGCTGCGCGTCGTGCAGGGGTGCACCCCAGAACGCCATGATGGCGTCGCCCATGTATTTGTCGATGGTGCCGCGATGCTGGTGAATCACTTGTGTCATCGGCGTCAGGAATTCGTTCATCAGCTCGGTCAGCTGTGTCGGATCGAGCCCTTCTGAAATCGTCGTGAACCCACGCACATCGGAGAACAGAACCGTCAGTTCCCGGCTCTCCCCCGCCAACGAATAAGCGCCCGGGTCCTTCGCCATTTCATCGACCAGTTCAGGCGGCACATACTGTCCAAACAGGCCGCTTAACAGTCGCTTTCCGCGCGACTCGATCAAGTAACCGTAGGGCATATGAAAGGTGTACAGAATGGCTGCCAGCCACAGAACCGACGCCACAGGCAAGGCCTGATCGGCGAATAGCCACCATGACAGATTAAATCCCAAGACGCACGCCACCACGACCAACGAGAGCAACGTGGCCCACACTGGCGTCAAGGCCGGCAGTGCAAACGTCAACAGCAAGCCAACCACCAGCAATGAACAGAATTCAAAGATGTAGGCCGTCGGCAACGGCGCCTTGATGCCGCCGTCCACAATGCCCGCAACCAGATTGGCATGGACCTCGACACCGGGGTAGTTCTCCTGCGTCGGTGTATTGCGCAAGTCATTCAGACCCGCCGCCGTCGTGCCAACCAGAACGATCGCACCACGCAGGATCTCAGGTGATGCCTTCCCCTGCAGCACATCGCTGGCGGAAACATAGGCGAAACGCCCCTGCCGCCCACGGTACGGAACCAGTGCGCCGACATCACCATCGACCGGGATGATGTGCTTGCCCAGCTTGATGTACTCCATGGTCAGCGCACTCTTCTCATCCCCCTGATAGTCCGGCTTGATGGTCGGTTCGCGCAAAGCCAGTCTGGCCAGCGCAAGCCCCAAGGTCTCATACAGTTCTCCGTCGTACAGTTGCAACAGCGGAACACGCCGGATCAGGCCATCCGGATCCTGCAAACTGGAGAGATCGAAGAAGCCGGCGGCCATGCTGTTCGTCTGCAATTGCGGCAGATTCGCTGTGAAGCCGGTGGCGACCGGCGCGCCGATGTGGCGTGGCTCAAAAGCACCTTTCGTCTGCAGCGGTGGAGGCGGCGGCAAACTGCCAACCTTGGCGACCTGCTCTTCTTCATGATGAAAAGAGAAACCCAGGGCAACGCGCCTGTCCTTCAGGCTGTCGGCCAATACTTGGTCGTAATCCAGACCGGGTCGAACTTTTGCCAGCGCGTTGTTGTAGGCCGCATTCTCACGCAGCGGACCCTGCGCGAGTTGTTCCAAAATTTTGATTCCGGAACTCTCATCGGGCTCGGCAAACACGATGTCGAAGCCGAGCGCGTCGATCTTGTAGCGATCAAACAGCAGATCAACCAGATGCGCCAGCTTGTTGCGCGGCCAGGGCCAGTGTCCTTGCTCCTGCAGGCTCTTCTCGTCGATATCGACAATGACGATGGGCCTGTCCCGGTTCGCGTACAGCCTATCGGGCGTGGTCAACTGCAGGCGCCGGTCGTAGGCGTAGTTTTCCAGGCGCGCGACAAAACCGAGCTGGAGCATGTCGAGCGCATTGAGCAGCAGCGGCAGCGTCAGCAGCAGGCTGAGCAGGATGCGGATCGTGTGAAGTCTGGAAAATGCGGGCTTTTTCAAAATCGGGCCGTGAAATTGACATGAAACTTTCGGTCCCCGGACTGCGGAATGGTCGAACCACTCTGCAGCGGCAGCACGCTGCCCGTCACGATGCGCCCCCAGTCCGCCGCCAGCGCATAGGAGGCCGAGGCATAGCGCAGCCCCAGTCCGGCGCTGAGCAAATGGTCGGCCGCGGGCTTGTTGGAATTGGCCTCGCTATTGTGGTTG
>Ga0073936_10001889_pt1 | contig 31780 bp, 22 predicted proteins | sample AliMusrvi5mmetaG_FD_87041 | JGI IMG/M metagenome (GOLD analysis project Ga0073936, IMG submission 87041) | Freshwater lake bacterial and archeal communities from Alinen Mustajarvi, Finland, to study Microbial Dark Matter (Phase II) - Alinen... | ecosystem: Environmental > Aquatic > Freshwater >...
GTACTGCCGTCCAGTCCGCCCCCTTGTACTTCCGTTTGTCCTGCCTTTTGTCGTCGCCAGAGCGGTGACGGGCGTTTTCAATCTGGCCGATGGTTCTGGCCGTGATCCCCGTCATTTCGCGGGCGTGGGCCTTGGCTGCCTCCCGGTAGAGGAATTGTTCCATCCGCTGGCCGTGCATTTCCTTGGCGACGTTTTCCACCATTTCCGGATCGACATCGTTCTCTTCCGCCTCCTGCCGGATCCTCGCACGGGCCTCATCGAGTTCCGCCCGTTTGCCAGCATTGGTGTCTTGCAGTTTATCGCTCCGCTGCCACTTCTTTTTCCAGTCCTTCTGGCCGCTGGCAGGCAGGTGCTCCTTGAGGTGCTTGATATTCTTTCCCGTGAGCGACTTCGGCCCTTTTTCGATCTGACCACCTTTGTCGACGAAAACTTTGGCGCCGCCGCCCCCTTCGTGGTCGCTGCCGATGGTAATCCAGTGTCCGCCCGACTTGTCGGGCTGGGCATCCAGCCGAATTACATTGGAAAACCCTGCTGGGCCTTTTGGCGGCTGGCCGTCCGGCCCCGGTCGGTCTCCCGGATCGTCCCCCGATCCTTCTGGCCCCTGTTCGGTCTTGTCGGTTTCCTTCGCCTTGGGAATCCCCAGGGCGTCCCGCATGGCGTCCAGGTCCATCTTTTGGAATTCTTCGACCGCCGCCTGCGGATTGCCTAGCACTCAGGCCGTCCTCGCGTTTGCTAGGAGAAGGACCCCTTTTGAAATTCTTCCAAACGAATCCGTGAGCATCGAGGATGAGGAATTTGTTCTCCAAGCCAGCAAGAAGAGACTTGGTCAGACTATTTCACCATTCCAGACGCAACTCGACCTCGGCCGGCTCGGTAGTTGCGGGAAGAACGATCGCCTTCGAGCCTGAGACCTCGCGTCCCAACGCAGCGCCTTTCGCTTCGAGCACGTATTTGCCGTGCGGCACATCCGTGAAGCTGAACCGGCCGTTCGGGTCGGTGACGGCAGACTGGCCGGTTCCCTGGAGCGTCACGCGGATGTTCGCCAACGAGCGCCCGTTCTGCAGCAGCACGTGGCCGTCAATGCTACTTGATCTTGCGGCGAGCTGCTCGCGTTCGACTGGCGGCACTATCGTCACGATTGCACGTTGCTGGCTGGTGAGGCCAACACGGTTAGTGGCGCGCACCAGGATGCGATATTGTCCGAGATCGAGATCCTTGGTCGGCAATGCGACGCTCCAGACGCCGTCTTCGGTCGGTTGACGCACGACCTTCGGCCCGATCTTTTTGTCGAACTCACCATTCTCCTCCAAATCAAACCCGAACTCCATCTTGGCTACACCGCTGAGTTCGTCGGTAACCTTGGCGGTGACCTTAATATCTGCACCGCGCGAAACGGGTCGGCCCGGCACTTGGACTGCGAACACCGGCAGCGCCCCGTCGAGAATTATCCGCACAGCGTCTCGCGCGGGCGTATGGATCTCGGCTGGCTCGCGACCGGCCAGCAAGAGGCCTCCCGCGATCCGCACCTTGGTATTCTTGAGCCCACCGGTCCGCATGGGAAAGTTGAAATCGCCAACCTTGGCATCGATTTTCATCTCCCCTTGACTGCTGAGCCGCAACAAGCGGATCACAGTCTGCCGATCGCTGGAAAAGCGTTGCGTCTCCTCGGGACATAGCTCCCGATTACTGTCGGCGGCGAGAATTCGCACCTCGACCATATCGCTAGGTTCGCGGAACGCGTCCTCGGGAGCGTCAACCTGCAACTCCACCGGGATCGGCGCGAGCAACGGTACGCGAAACGCCTGATCCTGGGCGGGTGATGTGAAGTGCAATGCGCGGCGGTCGCGCTCGGGGCGAATCTCCGGCCGGTCCCGATCGCACCGCACCTCATACACAAACGCCCTCGGCCAGCCGTCGACCGCCAATCGAACCTGGACCCTCTTGTCGGCCCCAGGGCTGATCTCTGCATAGAGCGCAGCCGTCTGATCGGCCGCCGCGATCAAGCCGTCGCTCTTGACGGCCACGTTAGGCCCAAGGTCTCCTTCGGCGCTCCAGGTTACGGTGATAGGCGTTTCGGTGGATAGCGGCGGGAACTCCTCGTCGGCGGCGAGCCGAACTTCGACGTGAATCCTACTCTCCCTCGCATCGTAACGCACACGCGGCGCGACATACTCCTTCGGTGGACGCGGCGCGAAGACGATCCACTTGATCCACTGGGCTTTGCCACTGGAGGCATCGCGAATTACGCACGCCAGACCGCCGGACATGTTCGGCAATTGCAGAGGCGGGGGAGCCGCCTCCGGCTTGACTGCCGCTTTGTCACTTTCGGCCGATTTCGACTCGGGGAAGTGTATCGCCACCGGGTCTTCTTTGGCCGGAAGCTTCATTTCCACGGACGGAATGATCGGCACCATGCCCGATCGCGGATTTCCCAAGGTGTCAAGCACCAGGTCGCGTGAATGCTGCCGGCCGGGCGGAAGCTCGGGCAGGGGGAACCATTGCAGAGAGACGCTCTTCTCGCGCCCCGAACGATTCACCAATTCAAAGCGGAAGCTATTTGCCCGATTGGGGAACGGTCGCAGGCGGAAGGTCTCGGTCCCCTCGATCCGATGTTCCCCGGCGCCGCAGGTCTGAAAAGCGATCATGTCGATCGCGTCTGGGGATGGAAGGCGCAGAGCAATGCGGCGGGTTTCTCGCTGGTTGCCGCAGGCGAAAGTTGCTGTTAAAGCCGTCTCACGACCCGTAGCCGCTTTGGCAGTGAGCACGAATTTCAAGGTGGCCACATCCAGGTTGAGCGGGAATTCGGTCCATTGGCCCGAACTCACCGGCTTTCCATCCTCGCCGTCGATGGCTAGTTCGCTCGGATTGTACGTCAACATCCAGCGTCCAACGCCGGCTGTGTGACCGACTGCTTCCACCCCCAGTTCAAGTGGCGTGGGACGACCGCCGGGTTCCAAATTCATGGTCCCACGCGGTCCCCGTAAGGCCAAGCGGGACTCGGCTACAGCCGGAAACCGCGGAGCCCGCAAGAGCGTTGCCAACACTTCATCGCGCACTGCCTCAGCATCGCGGGCGTCGACTGCGCGAAGCAGCCTCTCGCAACGCCGCGCGGCGCCGGCATCGCCAAGCTTAAAGCCGTCATTGCAATTCTGCGGTAGCCGCGAGTAGAATTCGCCCAAGGCGGTGCCGAAGGCGCGATACTTTGCCAGCAACTCCGCAGGGCTGGCCGCATCGCCACGCTCGGGTGGGAGAAGTTTCGCGTGGGGATCCGCCAGTGCCACCAGCCGCTCCTCCAAAACCACCTGATCGCCCAGACAACCCCTCCAGTGGACAAAGGATGGCGGCTGGAGTTTGGCGTCAGCCGACAGTTGGCCTGCGGCCGACAGCGGTTGCTCCAGACTGCTTCGCGCCTGAAGTAGTTTTGCCCGCGAAGCCGCTGGCATGAGGGGCGTTGCCAATAGGGCGTCGATAGGCCCCGCGAGGCCTTTGGCGGCCGGGTTCTTGGCGGCCGCCGCGATCAAGTCGGCAGCGTCCTTGTATAAGCCGTCTTCCTCGATGGTCTTACGAAGCTTCTCTAGTGTCTGCGCCTGCCGGCCAAGATTATCGAGGGCCTCCTCGATTTGCCGGCTCTCCGTTATAGATACGGCTGAGCTCTCCAGAGCCTCTAAGTTATCTACCCACGAACCGAGTTCTGCCAGGAAAGCGGCCAACGGCTCATTCAACCGATGCCGGCGGGGTGCGTCGCTCATCAGCGCGGCGTGCCAACGCACGTAATCGGTTGCCCGAAAGACCAACTCGTTCTTCAGCCGAATCAGATCCAGGTATCGGGCCGCCCGTGGGTCTTTCACAAGCCGGTCGAAATGCTCGTGCTGGAGTCGCACGCGAAAGCGCTCTTGCGCCGCAGCCAGGCGGCCGAGCAGTGTCGCCTTGCCTACGGCCGAAGGCAAGGGCTGGTCGGCCACGAGGATCGCCAAGGGAAGAACATTTGTGCGCAGGTTGTCGGCCAGCTTGGCGGAATCGTATTCCATTCCACCACGAGAACGACGTTCGTAGCCTAGCAAAAGTTCTTGATAAGCTCGCCACAGGTGAGGCGCATAGTCGATGGGCGTCCAAGTTGGCGCCGCACGGCGATTCTGAAACCGATCTCGCAGACGCCACGCTTCGTCCAGCAGGGCGGCGACTTGTTTTACGGCCGGATCCTCTGCCGTCTTGTCCTCGGAATCGGACAACTGAGAATCCGACACGGGGACAATCGCCAGGCCGGCCGGGGCTTCGGACGCTCCTGCACCACCGTGGAGCAGCCAAGGCGTCTGCGACGCGGCCCCGGCGCTATCCTGCTGAACCCAATCGGCCACGTGGCGGCGGACGTAATCGGTCAACTCGGCCAATTCAATCATACCGTTGCCGTTTGCATCCGCGGCGCCGCGCAGCCCTTCCGTCACGAAGTAACCGAACGCCGAGCGTCTTGCGCTCTGGGAGGTATGGGCCGCTTCAAGCGGCCGGTGGCTGGCGAGAATCCACAACCCTGGATCGTTCACCAAGCGGACTTCGTCTTCCAACAGTTGCGGGAACTCATTGACCAACATCCCCAGCCGCGGATCGCCGGCCAGATCGCCGGCGTCGATGATCAGCAGCTTCTTCGCTGCCGGACACTCGGCGAGTTGGCGAAGCAGGTCGCCCAAAGGATAGCGCCCAGCCTGACCTGATCGCAGGTAATCGCTACAGAGCACCCAGGCCTTGCCGTCGGCCGAGACGTTGTGACCGCGAAGATAGAGAACCAACGTGTCGCGGCGTCCGGGGGCGATTCCTTGCAACCGATTGGCCAGCGTGGCGATGCTCCGCGAGGTTTGCAGGTCGCGCAACACGGCACCCGGCCGGTTGCGAGCCAAATGCGTGAAGGCATCGACATCCTCGCCAGCGAAGCACACGGGTGCCGCCGCGAGCACATCGAAGTCGACAATCGGCAGGCTGGCAAAATGAACTGCGGGCAGGAATATCCACCACCACAGCAGCCAAGCCAGCGCGCCGGCAAGAAACATACCCAACAAGCTCATCACCGCGCGTCGCATGTGCCGCGATGAACGACCCGTTGGTGGCATCGGCATCTGGGATCGCCAGTTGCGATGCGACGAAGGCGGAGTCCCCGGCATGGCGTTGGTCCTCCCGATGGTTTCCAGCGGACGGGTGTGGCTAGCCGGCAACTGACAGCCACAGGAACATTTCGGCAGCATTGACAGTCGGCACATCCACGATTACCAGAATTCTAGTGGTTCGCCCTGCGAATGGATAGGGCCAACCCTTCTCTTTTTCCCACAAGCAGCTTGACCCAACCGAGTCGTTCCTGTAGACTTGCGAGCGGTTCGATTCACTATCTGCCGCAGTCCGGTCAGGACGCGGAAAACATTTCTTCCGAGCTAGGTACGATGCAAAGTCTTCCGATCCACTGGTCTGAGGGCCTGTTTCTTCGGCCACATCATTTCCAGGCCGCCGATCGCTATTGGACCGAAGCCTTGCAGACCGGTCAGCAATGGGACCACCAATATTTCTACGGAATCCGCAAGCTAGAGTTGAGCGACGAGGCAATCGCCAACTACCAATTTCAAGTGAACGCCTGCCATGCCCGCATGCGTGACGGAACCCTAATCGCGATCGATCCCGGCGCGGAGTTGGATCGGCTGGACTTGAAAGAGGCCTTTGCCAAGGAGCCGGTGGTTCGGGTCTTCCTGGCCGTGCCAAAGCTTAAACTGGGGGGGGTCAACGTCTCACCGGCCGGCGAGCCGGGGAAGGCCCGATTCGTCGACATCAAACAGGCATTTCAAGACGAGAGCCTCGGCGGCAACGACCAGGAAGTGCAGTTTCGCGCGCTGAACGTGCGACTGCTCTTATCGACGCAGGATATGGCGGGCTACGAGGTGCTGCCTATCGCCCAGGTGCAGCGAGCGGGCGAGCGCGAGGCTGTCCCGCGGGTCGACGCCAATTATTTTCCACCGATGCTGGCATGCGACGCCTGGCCGCCGCTGGGCCGCGACATCGTCCTCGCGATCTACGACATCATCGGCAAGAAAATCGAAGTGCTTAGCTCGCAAGTGACCAACCGCAGCATCACGCTGGTGTCGCAAGAGCCGGGTGATTTGGACCGCCTGCTGATGCTCTCCGAGTTGAATGTGGCCTACTGCACGCTGGGGGTCTTGGCCTTCGCACAGGGCGTGCATCCGCTGGCCGCGTATACGGAACTATGCCGGATCGTGGGGCGGCTGTCGATTTTCGCCGCGTCGCGCCGTCCGCCGGACATCCCGCCTTACGATCACGACGACCTGGCGCGGATCTTCCACTACGTCAAGGAGCAGATCGAATTGCTGCTGGCGGCCATTCGGGACTACGAATACGAGCAGCGGTTTTTCGTGGGCGAGGGGACCGGGATGCGGGTCACGCTCGAAGCTCGCTGGTTTAATGCCGAATGGCAGTGGTTTGTGGGTGTGGCCCGCGGCAATCTCACTGAGAAAGAATGCTTGGGCATGCTCTCTCCCGGCGCGTTGGATTGGAAACTGGGAAGCGCCCGGCAGGTCGATCCGCTGTTCGAGTACGGCGCGGAGGGTCTGCACTTGACGCCGTTGCCGCAGGCGCCCCGCGCGCTGCCGCTCGGCAGAGATTGGATTTATTTCGAGGTGAGCCGGGGCAACGCGACCTGGAAAGACGTGCTGGAAACGCAGACCCTGGCCATGCGTTTGAAAGACACGCTGATCGTCAACCGAAATGAATTGCAAGGGCAGCGCAAGCTGGTCGTCTCCGTGGGCGGAAAACAGGCCGCCTTGCAGTTTGCCTTGTTTGCGGTGCCAAATCGACCATGACTCCCAAGTTCGCCACGGCCGTAGATCCCGTCTTTATGCACGTCCTAGGGATGTTGGATCGCATCGCACGCGATGCGAATCCCTCCCCAGCCGATGAGCGGCTGCGGATCCGCGGCTGGCTCGATCAGGCCGAAGGACGGCTGGGACACGCGCAAGACTGGCAGTTGGCCAAATACGCATTGGTCGCCTGGATCGACGAGGTTTTGATCGACGCGCCGTGGGAAGGCCGCGGCTGGTGGAAGGAGAACGCCCTGGAAGTCGAAGTGTTCAGCACCCGCTTGCGCAACGAGCAGTTCTATCTGAAGGCCAAGGAGGCATCGTCGCTGCCGCAAAAAGACGCCCTGGAAACCTTCTACGTATGCGCGGTCTTGGGGTTTCGCGGTCTGTATCGCGATCCCGTGGCGGCCGCCGCTTTGGCCGAGCCGCGACAGCTCCCCCCGGACCTGGAATCCTGGGCTCGGCAAACCGCAATGGCAATTCAACTGGGGCAGGGCCGTCCTGCGGTCACCGAGTCCCGCGAGCCGGCCGCGGGCGCGCCGCCTCTGGAAGGCCCATTCCTGTTGATCTGGTCGTCGTTGTCGGTAGCGATCCTGGCCGTTTTCGTTCTGATCTTTGTCTGGCTGTTCCTCGTTTGAGGTCCGCTAATCGGATTGCCTTGCCATGTTTGAATTCATCCGTCGCCTGCTCGATATCATCACGTATCCGCTTCGGGCTCTGCTGTCCGCACCGAGTCGGCTGATTTCGAGTTCGAGGCGAGTGGCCGGACTATCATTACCAGCCCGGGTGGCGATCATGGTAGCGGTCTTTCTGGTCATCTGCGCCGCAACCGCGCTGTTTGCCTTCTATCACACGCAGGACCGTTCGTTCGTGAAGGCCAAACTCACGCCAGCCTTCATTATGGTCATCGCGGCCCTGGTGCTGCTGATTCCGATCGTGCTCTACAAGGCCCTGAAACTTTGGCTGGAAGGAGAGACCTCCCCGTTTCCCGACATCGACCGTGCTTGGCATGCCGGTCTCGCCGAACTTGACCGGCAAGGACTCGACCAATCGCAAATCCCCCTCTTTCTGATCCTTGGCTCCGCGGACGACACCCAGGAAAAAGCGGTCTTTGACGCCTCGCGGCTGAATTTCAATTTGCGGGCGATGCCGCCAGGGCCCGCAGCCCTGCATTGGTACGCCAATCCAGAAGGGATTTATCTCTGCGCGACCGGTGCGGGCTGCCTCAGCCGCTTGGCGGCACGGGCCGCGGAGGTCGCCGCGGAGGAGAAATCGCGCCCGTTGACGACCGATCCTCTCCCACCGGGAGACGCGCTTCGCGGCACGATCGTCGTCGGGTCGGGCCGCGGTGGGGAATTGTCTCCACGGACTTCGGCGGCCGTGCCATCTGCACCGGCAGCCTCTTCCGCGTCTGTCGGCAATATCCGTGGTACGATGGTCGTCGGCGGTGCAGCGGGCGGCAGCTTCCAGGACGATGAGGCGCCGGTCGCCGCGGAACGGCACGTCATCAAGTTGGAACAACACGACGCATCGGAACAGCAGCGGCGGCTGGAATATGTGTGCCGCCTATTGCGCCGTCTGCGGCGTCCTCTCTGTCCGGTCAACGGGATTCTGACGCTGCTCCCCTTCGGACTGGTGCAACGGAGCGTGCCTGAGTCAATCCAGGTGCAACGGGCAGTACAAGATGACATGGCGACCCTGCTAAGTTCGATGCAAATGCGGTGCGCCGTGACGGCGCTGGTGATAGGGCTTGAAGAAGAGGATGGCTTCCGTGAGTTGGTCCGTCGCGTGGGACGGGATCGCGCCGTGGGGCAACGATTCGGCAAGGGGATGAACCTCTGGAATCCGCCTTTGGCTGAGCGGCTCGAGGCCCTCACCGCCCACGCCTGTGGCGCGTTTGAAGACTGGGTCTACACACTCTTTCGCGAGAAAGGCTCGTTGGCCAAGCCGGGCAACACCAAGCTCTTCGCCCTGCTCTGCAAGATTCGCCACAATCTTCAAACCAGGCTGGCCAACGTCCTGGCCATCGGCTTCGGTTATGATAGCGACCAGCAGCGCGCGGAGAAACCTTTGTTTTTTGGCGGCTGCTATTTTGCGGCTGCCGGCCAGACGGAAGACCGCCAGGCTTTCGTGAAGGCCGTATTGGAGAAGCTTCCCGATCAACAGGAAGAACTCGAATGGACCGACGCGGCCTACCGCGAGGATCAGCGATATCAGTTGTTCGCGCGGCTGGCGCTGGCCGTCGATACCGTGTTGCTGGCGATCCTGGTGGCTCTGATCGTGCGGCGCTGGTTTTGGTGACAATCGACAATGTTAGCCACGGGAGGAAACGTATCCATGCCGGCCTCGGGAGACTCGGATGCTTTGGGCGGGCCTCAGCCCCCTGCTCGCGAAAACAACCCGCCGACGCTAACGCCCACTGATCCGGCCCTCTGGGAAAAGGTCTTGCGGCAGACGGCGGAACTGTTCCAAGCGGAACACCCATTGGAGGATACCCAGCGCGAAGCAATCCGTGCGGTCGCCCGGCGTTATCGCGGCTGGCCGCTAGCGCTCGACCCCGTGGTGATCGAATTGGTACAAGCGATGGTCGGTACGCAATTTCTCGCGCGTCCCGACTCGGCCACGCTGTGGCGGGACATGGCCGCCTGCGTCGCCGCTTCGATTCTCGATGATCCGCTGTCCCGCGATCGCTTGCAGGCATTGTGGGTTTGTCTGGGAGACGCTGCCGCATGACCGCCATACCGAGCCGGCAGACGCTGATCGAGGAATGCCAAGGACTCGTCCGGTCGTTGGCCGTGCGGATGCACCGCAAACTACCGCCGCACATTGAACTCGAAGACCTGGTTGCCTATGGCCAAGTCGGGCTGGCCGAAGCAGCACGCGATTTCGACGCCACGCGCGGCAACCGTTTCTCTACCTTCGCCTACTACCGGATCCGCGGCGCCATCTGTGATGGTATGGCCAAAATGTCCTGGTTCAGCCGCGTTCAGTACAACCGTCTCCGCTACGAACAAATGGCGGGCGAGGTGCTGCGCCAGGAAGCCGAGGAAAGCGGGCATGCGCCGCCGGATGCGGAGAGCGGCATGCGCTGGTTCCGCGACCTCGGCCACAGCCTGGCCGTCGTCTACCTGGCAACGCAGCCAGAACTGAAAAGCCAAAGGGGTGAAAATCTGACCGATCCCTCCGAGCCATCGCCGTCGGACGCGGCTATCGCCAGTGAAGTCCGCCAGAGACTTCACGAGTTGATCGACGCTCTACCGGTGGACGCCGGCAGCCTGATCCGGTCCACCTATTTTGAGGGAATGAATCTACAAGAGGCCGGCCATAAGCTTGGCATCAGTAAGTCTTGGGCAAGCCGACTGCATGCCAAGACTCTCAAGCGGCTGGCCCGCGACCTGCGTCTCTGGGGAAGTTCCGAATAATGTTTTGCGACATGCCATTTTGGAGGGATTGCCTAAGGCGACGAAATGGTATACCCTTTCAAATAAGTAAACGGGCACGGTGCTGTAGGAGAGCATGAGCGATGGGGTCACTTGATACGCTAGACTTTCGCCGGTTGCTGGCGTCCATACCAGGCCCTAATCCGGCGGGCAAGGCTCTGCGAACGGACTTCTCGCCCACCTCCCTCTATCAGCGCATCAAGGACGCCCGCTCCGCGGCTCGCGCCGTCGAGCGGAATATGGTCTGGGGCGATGATCGGGATTCGCAGACGGCTGGCCCCCGCGCCGAATGGAAGCGATTACTGGATCTGGCGCCCCAGGCTCTGGCCGAAGAGTCGAAAGATCTCGAAATCGCGGCTTGGTTGACCGAGGCGCTCGTTCGCGAGCACGGCTACGCGGGTTTGCGCGATGGGTTCCGATTGCTGCGCGAGTTGTCGGAGTCGTTTTGGGAGGTGCTTTATCCGCTGCCCGACGAAGACGGCGTGGCCACCCGGCTCGCCGCCGTGGCAGGACTTAACGGCGAAGAGAGCGACGGCGTGCTGATTGCACCCATAGCTAACGTGCCGGTGACGGTTGCGGGAGGCTGCCGCGCTTTAAGCCTGGCCGACTATCGCCGGGCACTGGATCTGGAGCGCGTGTCCGATCCCGACAAGCGAGCGCAGCGGGTCCAACAAGGCGTCGTGGCATTAAATGTGTTCGAGCAGGCCGTGCGCGAGTCGGGCCGCGAGTTCTACAGCGGTCTTTTTGTCGATTTGGACGAGTGTTGCAGCGAATTCGACAAGCTGTCCGCCGCGCTGGACGACAAGTGCGGGAAGGACGCCAGCGGCTACGCACAGGCACCGCCCTCTTCGGCGATCCGCAGCGCGCTGGACGCCTGTCGGAACGATCTGCGCGGGATAATGCGGCGCATTTTCGGCGACGAGGGCAACCGGGAAAGCGGAGTCTCGGGCGGCGACACGGCAATAGTTCCCGTGGAAGGTCAGCCAGCAGAGGCGGTTTCCGTAGTTCGGACTCGGGAGGACGCCTTTCGGGCACTGTTGCAGGTGGCCGAATACTTCAAACGCACCGAGCCACACTCGCCGGTCGCCTATGCCTTGGAGCAAGCTGTGCGTTGGGGCCGCATGTCGCTGCCCGATCTGTTGTCCGAGCTTATCCCCGACCAAGGCGCCCGCGAGCAGATTTTCAAGGTCGTGGGCATCAGGCCGGCGGAGCAAGAATCAACGTAAACGACAAAATCCCTTGGGGCCATCGCCCCTTCATCCCTGATCCGGAGGTACACACTTATGGCAAAGAGTATTCATGATAAACTTAAACGCGTGCGCCCGCCCCGGGTGCATATCACCTACGAGGTGGAAACGGAAGGAGCGGTGGTCGAAAAGGAATTGCCCTTCGTGGTTGGCGTGCTCGGTGATTTTTCGGGCAATCCGACCGAACCGCTAAAGCCGCTGAAGGATCGCAAGTTCATCCAGATCGACCGCGACAATATCAACGAAGTCATGGCCCGCATGACACCGGGCCTGAACCTCCGCGTGGAAAACACGCTCAAGGGAGATGGCACGGAAATGGCCGTCCAACTGAAATTCAATTCGATGGAAGACTTCGAGCCAGCCAACGTCGTCAAGCAAGTCGAGCCGTTGCGGAAGCTCCAGGAGACCCGCGACAAACTCCGCGATCTGCTCACGAAGGTGGATCGCTCGGAAGATTTGGAGAACGTGCTCGAACAAGTCCTAGCCAACACCGAACAACTCAAGAAACTCTCGGCCGATCTCGGCGTACAGGTCCGCGGTCCCGAGGGAAAGGATGGTGATCAATGAGCGCCGGAGAATTGAAATCCCAGACCCAGGCCGCGCAGGTGGAAGTCAAGGAAGGTTCGCTCCTCGACCAGGCCATCCGCGCCACCAAGCAAACCGAGCAATCGCGGGCACAGGAGCTCCTGCGGACGCTGACCGAAGAGGCCCTCAAGGGGACGATCACCTGGAACAAGGACGTCACTCGCACGCTTACCGCCGGCATGCAGGCTATCGACGAGGCGATATCCAAGCAGCTCGTAGCCGTCATGCACGCCCCAGAGTTTCAAAAGCTGGAGGGCTCGTGGCGCGGTTTGCACCACCTGGTGATGAACAGCGAGACCAGCGCCCAGTTGAAGCTCAAGGTGTTGAATGCCTCCAAACGGGATCTGTTCAAGGATCTGGACCGGGCCGTGGAGTTCGACCAGAGCCAGACCTTCAAAAAACTGTACGAGAACGAGTTCGGCACGCCGGGCGGCGAACCCTACGGGGCACTGATCGGCGACTACGAATTCAGCAACCATCCCGAAGACGTCGACCTGCTGAGCAAGATGTCGAACGTGGCGGCGGCGGCGTTTTGCCCGTTCATCAGTGCCTCGGCGCCTGCGCTGTTCGGCTTCGAGAGCTTCACCGAGCTCTCCAAACCGCGCGACCTGGAGAAGATCTTCGATACCATCGAGTACACCAAGTGGAAATCGTACCGCGATTCCGAGGACTCGCGCTTCGTGGTGCTGACGGCGCCGCGCGTGCTCGCGCGGCTCCCCTACGGTTCGCAGACCAAGCCGGTCGAGGCATTCGACTACGAGGAAGCCCCGCTAGATCGAGCGGGTAAGGCAAAGCCCATGCCGCACGACGCCTATTGCTGGATGAACGCGGCCTACGTGTTGGGTGCCCGCCTGACCGACGCCTTCGCCCAAAACGGCTTCTGCACGGCGATTCGCGGGGCCGAAGGCGGCGGCAAGGTGGAAGGCTTGCCGGCGCACGTCTTCACCAGCGACGACGGCGACGCCGATCTGAAATGCCCCACGGAGATCGGCATCACCGACCGTCGCGAAGCGGAGTTGAGCAAGCTCGGGTTCTTGCCGCTGTGCCACTACAAGAATACCGACTATGCGGTTTTCTTCGGCGCACAGAGCACGCAAAAGCCCAAGACTTACGATCGGCCCGAGGCAACGGCCAACGCGGCCATCTCCGCCCGGCTGCCGTATCTCATGGCTACGTCGCGCTTTGCGCACTTCCTGAAGGTGATCGCCCGCGACAAGATCGGCTCGTTCATGGAAGTCGAAGACTGCCAGAAATGGTTGGAGCGGTGGATCACCAACTATGTCAGCGCCGATCCCAAGCCCAGCCCGGAGGTCAAAGCCCGCTATCCCTTGCGGGAGGCGAAGATCGAGGTCCGCGAAATCCCCGGCAAGCCCGGCAGCTACAACGCCGTGGCTTGGCTGCGCCCCTGGCTGCAAATGGAAGAGTTGACCACCTCGCTTCGGATGGTGGCCCGCATTCCACAGATGCAGAAATAGAGGGTCCTGAAGTCGCGTCAAAATCGATTGGATAGTCTTTGCCCCAGGGACATGCCACGCGAAATCGTGTTGTTCAGTTTTTTGACGCGATGCCGCAATGTCCCAGCAGGAATCGGTGGACAGTGAACGCACAACCCGTCCAGAGCGATCGGATCTTCAGCCAGCCGTCGATGGATGCTGCGGCGGCCGGTGTCGCGCCGTCGCCTTCCGGGTGGCTGCTCGGTGCGCTGCTGCCGGCCACCGGTTCGGGCGCGGGCCAGTCGCGGGACTTGCTCGACGAGTTCCTCCAGGAACCTTCGCCGCAGCGGGCATTGCTGCGCTGGCTGACTTGGAGCGGCGGCGATCGGGGTTTGTGCAAGGATGAGGTTGTCCGCCTGCTAGGCCGCGACATCGCCCGCTTGGACGCGTTGCTCTCCCGCCAGGTTGATGCCATTCTACACCACCCCCGCTTCCAGCGACTGGAGTCCTCATGGCGCGGCTTGCACTACCTGACCCGGCAGGCGGAAGGGGCCGAGGGCGTCAAGATTCGCGCGCTGAGCGTCGCCTGGAATGAACTGGCCAGGGATCTCGAACGCGCGATCGAGTTCGATCAGAGCCAGTTGTTTCGCAAAGTCTATGGTGACGAGTTCGGCCTCGCCGGCGGCGAGCCGTTCGGATTGTTGCTGGGTGACTACGAAATCCATCCGCGCCCCTCGGCGGATCACCCCGTCGATGACGTATCGGCGTTGGCCGCCGTCGCGCAAGTCGCCGCGGCGGCCTTCGCACCTTTCGTGGCGGGCGTCCATCCGTCGATGTTCGGACTGGACCAGTTTTCCGAGTTGGAACAGCCGCTGAACATCGCCAAGTCCTTCGACCAAATGGAATACCTCAAGTGGAACGCCTTCCGCCAGTCGGAGGACGCACGATTCGTGGGCTTGGCCATGCCGCGGGTTCTCGTGCGCTTGCCGTACGAGGACGATGGCACGCGGGCCGACGGTTTTCGCTTTCGCGAGGACGTGGCCGGCCCGGATCGTGGCACGTATCTGTGGGGTAACGCGGCTTATGCCTTTGCCGCCGTGGTCGTGCGGGCCTTCGCCAACACCGGTTGGCTGGCGGGGATTCGCGGGGTCGAACGTGACGTGCCCAAGGGCGGGTGGGTGCCGGATCTGCCGCTGCATTGTTTCTCCACCGACAAACGCGGCGTGGCCCTGAAGTGTTCCACCGACATGGTGATCACTGATTTCCAGGAGAAGGTACTGAGCGAAGCGGGATTCATTCCCCTGTGCCATTGCGCCGACACGGAATGTTCCGCGTTCTACGGCAACCAATCCGTGCAAATTCCGAAGCGCTACGATGACTTGGCGGCAACCATGAACGCGCGGATTTCCAGCATGCTGCAATACATGTTGTGCGTGTCGCGTTTCGCTCACTATTTGAAGGTGGCGGCACGCGATAAGATCGGTTCGTTCGCTGAAGCGAGCGAATGTGAGGATTACCTCAATCAGTGGCTACAGCGCTACGTGACCTCGGACAGCGAGGCCAGCCCCGAGGTCAAGGCCGAGTATCCGCTCCGTGCAGCCAGCGTGCAGGTGCGGAGCCATCCCGGCAAGCCAGGCAGCTACTTGTGCGTCGCGCATCTATGGCCCCATTTTGAGCTGGACGAGTTGACGAGCACGTTGAAAGTGACTACGGAATTGGCGCCGGGGCAACCAGCGTAGGACCGCCGGGACTTTTGATCAGAGGAAGGATGAAGCATGAACGCAGCCGAACTGTACCGAGAGGGCCAATTGGCGGGAGCGATCGCCGCAGCCACGGACGAGGTAAAGCGGCACCCCGGCGACGCAATGCCACGGGGGCTGCTGGCCGAGTTGCTCTGTTTTGCCGGCGAATTCGAGCGGGCCGACAAACAATTGGACGTCCTCAGCGACCTCGATCCGGCGGCTGCCTTGGGAGTCAGCCTCTTTCGGCAGTTGCTCCGCGGCGAGCAGGCCCGGCAGCAATTCCACGCCGAGGGCCGCCTGCCCGAATTTCTCGAGCCACCCTCTCCTCGACTGAAATCGCACCTCGAAGCGTCGATCCGGATTCGCGAAGGCCGGCCCGCCGAGGCAGCCGCATTGCTCGATACTGCGGAGCAACAGCGTCCCGAATTGCCCGGCGCTTGTGGCGAGAGTCGGTTCGACGATCTTCGCGACATCGACGACCTGACGGCCTCGTTTTTCGAGGTGCTTACGAGTACGGGTAAGTACTACTGGATACCGATGGAGCGGGTCGAGACGATTGAGTTTTACGAACCGGCACGGCCGCGCGACCTGCTATGGCGGCGGGCGCACCTCGTCGTCCGCGGCGGCCCTGACGGGGAGGTCTTCCTGCCCGTCCTGTACGCCGGCTCGCCGGCCGCTGCCGACGATGGCATTCGCTTGGGCGGCATGACCGAGTGGGACGGTGGAGAAGGCGCTCCGATCCGTGGGATGGGTCAGCGGATATTTGCCGTGGGCGAAGAGGATATTAGCATTCTCGAGTTGAAGCAAATCACGACTGCCGTCCCCGTCGGTGCAGCGGGAGAATAGATAACCTTGGCGCAAATCAAAGCCGATCAACCGCTGTTGCCCTCGGTGCTCGATCGTTTGCTCGATTACGAGCCGGCGGAGACGCGCGAAACGCCCAGATCTCGCAGCCAACTGCTCCGCGACTTGAAGCAGAGCATTGGCCGCGACCTGGAGAACCTGCTCAACACGCGGCGGCGTTGCAAGTCCTGGCCGGAAAACCTCGCGGAACTGGAAAAATCGCTGGCGAACTACGGGGTTCCCGACCTGACCGCCGCAGCGTTGGGTTCGTCCGCTGGGCGCGAGGAATTTCGCCGCGTCTTCGCCGAGGTGGTCCGGCTGTTCGAGCCGCGGTTCACCCGGGTTGTCGTTGAGATGCTGGGCAACTCCGAACCGCTGGACCGCACGTTGCGGTTCCGCATCAAGGCCCTGCTACACGCCGAAGCGGCGAGCGAGCCGGTGGTCTTCGACTCGGCGATGCAGCCCGCCACAGGGAACGTGGAAGTCAAGGGAACCGGCCGATGAGCGACGAATTACTCCCCTATTACCATCGCGAGTTAGCCTTCATTCGCCGGCTGGGGGCTGAATTTGCCGCGGCTCATCCGAAGATCGCCGGCCGGCTGCGACTGAGTCCCGACGCGGCCGAGGATCCGCACGTCGAGCGGCTGATCGAGGCATTCGCCTATCTCAACGCGCGTACGCGCCACAAGCTGGACGATGATTTCCCGGAGATCAGCGACGCCCTGTTGGGCGTGCTGTACCCACACTACCAGGCCCCGATTCCGGCCATGGCCGTGGCACGATTCGTGCTCGACCGTGGACAGGGCGATTTAACGACGGGCTATACGATTCCCCGGCACGCGATGCTGGAAACCGATCCCGTCGACGGCGAACCCTGCCGATTTCGCACGTGCTACCCCACCACGGTCTGGCCGGTGGAGGTGACGGCCGCCGACTTGAGGAGCCAGCCATTCACTGCCCCGCGCACGATCCACAACCCCAATGCACTGGCCGTATTGCGCATTCGCCTGCAATGCTTCGGCAAGGATATCAGCTTCCGGCAACTGGGGATGGAGTCGCTACGATTCTTCCTTAAAGGGCAGTCGCAGCACGTCTTCGGCCTGTACGAGTTGATTCTCAATAATGTGATCGGCGTGGCACTGGCCAACGCGCCAACCGACCGCGAGCCGTTCATGCTCGATCGCAGTTGCTTGCGCGCGGTGGGATTTGCGGCCGACGAGGGAATGTTTCCCTATGCGGCGCGCTCGTTCCGGGGCTACCGGCTGCTGACAGAGTACTTTGCCTTTCCGCAAAAGTTCCTCTTTTTTGATCTGGCGCCCTTGGGCGGGCGTGTGCTGGAGAAGGTCGGCAATCAACTGGAAATTTTCTTGTACCTGAATCGGACCAGCGTCGACTTGGAACAGAACGTGTCGGCGGATACGCTGCAACTCGGCTGCACTCCGATCGTGAACCTGTATCGGCAGCGAGCGGAACCGATCCCCGTGACGCACACAGAAACGGAATATCGCGTGGTGCCCGACGCCCGGCGACCGTTGGCGCACGAGGTCTACTCGATTGAACGGGTCACGGCGACCGCGCCGGATAACGAACAGGTGGAGTACCGCCCTTTCTACTCGTTCCAGCACGCTGCCGAGCGCCGCGAAGAGGCGACGTTCTGGTGGGCGGCGCGGCGGCCGACGCAAGCTGCGGATCAGCCGGGCGCCGGTGGCACCGAGGTCTTCCTGTCGCTGGTCGATTTGGGCTTCGATCCGGCTGCTCCGGCCAACTGGACGCTCGACGTGGAAACCACCTGCCTTAGTCGCGACTTGCCCCACCGGCTCCCCTTCGCAGCCGGTCAGTCGGTCTTTCGCTTGGCGGGGGGAGGTCCGTTTTCGGGCATCCTCTGCCTGAGCGGCCGACCGACGCGGACCCTCCGCCCGGCATTGCAGCGGGGGGCCATGTGGCGACTGATTTCGCACCTCTCGCTAAACCATCTCTCGCTGACTGGCGGCGAAGAAGGGACTGTCGCCCTGCGGGAGATTCTCAAACTCTACGACTTCGCCGATTCGGCCGAGACGCGGGCCATGATCGACGGCCTTCTCGGCGTCCGCTGCCGCCCGGCGGTGGGACGCATTCCCGGCGATGTCCGCGGAGGATTTTGCCGCGGTGTGGAGGTGACCGTGGAACTCGACGAGGACTGCTTCTCTGGCAGCGGCGTGTTCCTGTTTGCCTCGATCCTGGAACAATTCCTAGGCTTGTATTGCACGATCAACTCGTTCTCGAAGTTGATCGCCACCACCAACCGACGCGAAGGAGAACTTTGCAGATGGCCGCCGCGAGCGGGCGAGATGATTCTGCTCTAAGCAAGCAGTTGTATGCCGAGGCCTATCGCTTCGACTTCTTTCAAGCGGTGCGCGTGTTGCAGCGACTGGCGCGGACGGCTGCGCGTGCGGAGCCGGACCGGCCGCAATTCCCCGTGGGACAGGACTTCGCGCCGCAGCAGGAGGCCGTCCGTTTTCGCTCCTTGCCATCGCACGGCTTTCCTACCGGCGCCGTCCGCGAAATCCGCCCACGGCAAGACACCGGACCGCCGGAAATGGTCACCACGTTCTTCGGACTGACCGGTCCCAGCGGCGTTCTGCCACGGTACTACACCACGCTTATGATCGAGCGCATCCGCGCCAAGGACTACACGCTTCGCGACTTCCTCGACCTGTTTCATCACCGCCTCACCTCCCTATTCTATCGGGCCTGGGCGAAATATCGCTTTCCTTTTGCCTACGAGCAATCACGGTGGTCCGTCGATGTGGAGCCGGAGGATCTGTTCACAAGCTGCTTGTACTGCCTGCTGGGACAGGGAACGGGTGGCTTGCGTGGCCGCCTCGCCTTCGACGACGAGGTGTTCCTCTTCTATGCCGGCCATTTCGCTCATTATCCCCGCTCTGCTGTCGCGCTGGAGCAGATCCTGGCCGACTACTTTGCCTTGCCGGTCGTCATTCGCCAGTATCAAGGGCAGTGGCTCTATCTCAGCGCAGACGACCAATCTGCCCTTCCGCAAGCCCAGCGACCACAGGGACTCAACAACCAACTGGGTAGTAGCGTGGTGATCGGCCAGCGGGTTTGGGACGTGGAAGGCAGATTTCGCGCCCGCGTGGGACCGCTGGACTACGCGGGCTTTCGCCGACTGATGCCCTCGGGCGATGCCCTGCGGCCGATGTCGCAGATGATGCGGACTTACGCGGGGCCGCAATTTGCCTGCGACGTACAGGTGCTGCTCCTGGCCGCCGAAGTCCCCCGCTGCCGCCTGGGCGGCGATGGCAGCGACCCCGCTTGTCTCGGTTGGAATACTTGGGTGTTCAGTAAAACGGTCGATCGCGACGTTTCTGACGCCGTCTTTACTTGGGAAGCATGAACATGGACCAAATCAGCCTCAAATCTCTGGTAAACAAGCTTAACGACCCGTGCCGCCGTGCTCTCGAGGCCGCAGCCGGGCTCTGTCTTTCGCGCACACATTATAATGTTGAAATCGAGCACTGGCTATTGAAGTTGGTCGAAATCGCCGATGGCGACCTGACGTCCCTGTTCCGGCAGTACGGCATCGACACGGCCCGCGTGGCACGCGATTTGACGGCCGTGATCGACCGGCTCAAGCCGGGCAACTCACGGGCGCCAGCCCTCTCGCCGAACGTGATCGCGCTGGTTAAAGAAGCCTGGATGGAGACGTCCATCGCCTTCAACGCTCCACTGATCCGGTCCGGTTACCTCTTGAGCGCGCTGCTGGCAAGCGAGACGCTGGCCATGACGGGCCATGCGGCGTCGCGCGAGTTTGAGAAAATTTCGCTGGAATCTCTCCGCAAGGAACTCCGCGACGTGACCGCCAGCAGCGCGGAGTCGCGCGGCGAACTCGCGGCCGGGCCGGCGGAAGGCGGCTATCCTCCGGGCGGTAGTCGTCCGGTGGGACCGTTAAGTCCGACCAAGACCCCGGCCCTCGACCAGTTCACCATCGACCTGACCGCCCGCGCCCGCCGCGGCGACATCGACCCCGTGCTCGGCCGCGACAGCGAAGTCCGCCAGATCGTCGATATCCTCACACGCCGCCGCCAGAACAATCCGATCCTGACTGGTGAGGCGGGCGTGGGCAAAACAGCGGTGGTCGAGGGCTTTGCCTTGCGCATTGCCGCCGGGGACGTGCCGCCGCCGCTGAAGAACGTCATGCTCCGTACCCTCGACCTCGGACTGTTACAGGCCGGAGCCGGCATCAAGGGTGAATTCGAGAATCGCCTGAAGTCGGTTATCGATGAAGTCAAAGCATCGCCGCAGCCCATCATCCTGTTCATTGACGAGGCGCATACCATGATCGGCGCGGGAGGGCAGGCGGGCCAAGGTGACGCCGCAAACCTGCTCAAGCCGGCGCTGGCCCGCGGCGAGTTGCGGACCATCGCCGCCACCACCTGGGCGGAATACAAGAAATACTTTGAGAAGGACGCTGCACTGGCCCGCCGCTTCCAGGTCGTCAAGATTGAAGAGCCGAGCGAAGCAGTGGGTGTGGAGATGATGAGGGGACTGGTCGAGACCTTGGAAAAGCACCACCAGGTGCGGATCCTTGACGAGGCGGTGGTCGATGCCGTGCGGCTCTCGCACCGCTACATTTCCGGGCGGCAACTTCCCGACAAGTCGGTCAGCCTGCTCGACACGGCCTCGGCCCGGGTCGCCATCGGCCAGACGGCCACCCCACCAGCCGTGGAAGACTGCCGCCGCCGCATCGAGCAGTTGACCGTGGCGATGGGCATCCTCGATCGGGAGAATCGCACCGGTGCCGATCATCGGCAACGCCTGGAAGAAATGAGACAAAGCAAGCTCGCGGTCGAGGAGGAGCTGTCCCGGCTGGAAGCCCGCTGGAAGGTAGAGGCCGAATTGGTCGGTAAGATCCGTGTGATTCGCGGCCAGCTCGAAGTGGCCGGCGTTGCGCCGTCGGATACTTCTGCGAAGTCAATCGCCGCGCAGCCTGCCGCGGCAACTACTGCCCTTGCCACAGCGCCGCCCGCCTCTCCGGCCGTACCCGTCCCGCTTTCACCGGAGGTGCTGGAATCGCTGCGCAAGGAGTTGGCCGAATTGACCGCTCGGCTGAAGAACGTGCAAGGCGAACAGCCGTTGATGCAGGTCTGCGTCGATTCGCAGGCGGTGGCCGAGGTGGTGTCGGGCTGGACAGGCATCCCGGTGGGTCGCATGCTGACCAATGAAATTCGCACCGTGCTGGCGCTGAAAGAGCGCATGGAAGAACGCATCGTCGGCCAGCCGCATGCCCTGGAGGCCATCGCCCAGCGCATCCGCACCGCCCGCGCAAACCTCACCGATCCGCGCCGTCCGATCGGTGTCTTCTTACTGGTTGGCCCCAGCGGCGTCGGCAAGACAGAGACCGCCATCACCCTGGCCGAACTCCTTTACGGCGGCGATCAAAACATGACAGTCATCAACATGTCGGAGTTCAAGGAGGAGCATAAGGTGTCGCTGCTGATGGGATCGCCTCCGGGCTACGTGGGCTATGGCGAAGGCGGCGTGTTGACCGAAGCTGTCCGCCGCCGGCCCTATAGCGTGGTGCTGCTGGACGAAATGGAAAAGGCCCATCCCGGCGTGCAGGATATTTTTTACCAGGTCTTCGATAAGGGCATGCTCCGCGACGGCGAGGGACGCGATATCGATTTCAAAAATACGCTCATTCTCATGACCTCGAACGCGGGCACCGACCTGGTCATGAAACTCTGCGCCGATCCGGAAACACGCCCCGAGGCCCCGGCCCTGGCCGAGGCCCTGCACCCAGAACTGCTGAAGACGTTCAAACCTGCGTTTTTGGGTCGTGTGACCCTCGTACCGTATTTCCCCCTGGCCGATGAAGTCCTGCGGCGGATCGTGGTTTTGCAGCTCGATCGGATCGGACGCCGCCTAGCGGAAAACCATGGGGCGAAGTTCCACTACGATCCCGAGTTGGTTGCTGGCATCGCCGGCCGCTGTACCGAGGTCGCCAGCGGTGCCCGAAATGTGGATCACATCCTCACTCGCACGTTGTTGCCGGAACTGTCGGCGGAATTCCTGACGCGAATGGCTGACGACCGGCCGATTGCGGAGGTCAAGGTCGCTATGAACGCCGACGGCACGTTCCGTTATGAATTCACATGAAAGGGACACATGACCGTTATTGCAGAAGCCCTCACCCAAGCCCTGACACACCATCGCGCCGGTCGATGGGAACAGGCAGAGCAGGCGTATCGCCGGATTCTGCAAGCCGAGCCGAATTGCGCCGATGCGTGGCATCTGCTCGGGGCGATGACCTGTCAGGTTGGCAAACACCTCGCCGCGGCAGGCTACATTGCCCGTGCGATTGAGTTGAACCCGCTCGCGGCGTCTTACCATAATAGTCTCGGCGTGACCTGCCGTGCGCTGAAAAAGTTGGACGAAGCGGTAGCCAGCTATCAGCGGGCACTGGTTCTCAAGACGGACTATGCCGAGGCGCACAACAATCTCGGCGTTGTTTTGCGGGAGCAGGGGAAATTGGAGGAAGCCGTCGCGTCCTATCGCCGGGCACTGGAAATCAAACCGGACTATGCCGAGGCGCACAACAACCTGGGCATTGTCCTGGCCGATCGAGGCGAGGCAGATGACGCTGTCGCCTGCTACCGCCGGGCCCTGGAACTGAGGCCGGACGACGCCGAGGCGCACAATAACTTGAGCATTGTCTTGACGGCTCAGGGACGCCTCGACGAAGCCGTGGCCTGCGGCCGCCGTGCCCTGGAACTGAAAGCCGACTACCCCGAGGCTCACAAGACCCTGGCTGACGCCCTGTGGCAACAACAGAAGCCCCACGAAGCGATCGCCTCCTATCGACGGGCCTTGGAACTAAGGCCCCTCTATTTCGAGGCGCATAATAATCTCGGCAATGCCCTGCTAGAAGGGGGCAATGTGGATGAAGCGATCGCCTGCTATCGGCGGGCCTTGGAACTTCAACCGGACTATCCCGACGCACATTGCAACCTCGGCAACGCCCTGCTCGAGCAGGGCAAACTGGATGGGGCGATCGCCTGTTTTCGGCAGGCGTTGGAGTTGAGTCCGGATGACCCCAAGGCCCATAACAACTTAGGCGTTGCTTTGCGGGAGCATGGCAAGCTGGAGCAGGCGGCGGCCGCCCACCGCCGCGCCGTGGAACTCAAACCCGACTATCCTGAGGCCCACAGCAATCTCGGCGACGTTCTCAAAGACCGCGGGATGGCTGAGGAGGCCGAGACCTGCTGGCGGCGGGCCTTGGAACTGAAGCCCGACTCCGTGCGCACGCACAACAACCTAGGTGTGGCCTTGAAGCAGCAGGGAAAGCTCGACGACGCCATGGCCTCGTACCGGCGGGCCTTGGAACTCAAGCCTGACTATGCCGAGGCTTATAACAACCTGGCCAACGCCTTGTGGGAGGAGGGGAAGATTCCAGAGGCCGAAGCCTGCTGGCGGCGGACGATCGAGTTGCAGCCCGACTGCACCGACGCCTACAGCAATCTGGGGATGATGCTTTACGAGAAGAGGCGATTGGGCGAAGCGGCCGCGATTGTGCGGCGATGGCTGGAACATGCTCCACAAAACGCGGTCGCCCGCCACATGCTGGCCGCGTTCACTGGCCAGGACGTGCCGGCGCGGGCCGCCGACGAGTACGTGCGGAGCAGTTTCGATCATTTTGCGCGGACTTTTGACAAAAAGCTTCAATGCCTCGACTATCGTGCCCCCGAACTGGTCATGGCGGCGGTCGCCGAAGCGCTGGGCGATCCCCGAGGAGAACTGGAGGTATTGGACGCCGGCTGCGGAACCGGTTGGTGCGGGCCGCTCTTGCGGCCGTATGCCCGGCGCTTGACGGGCGTGGATCTATCGCCCGCCATGATCGAGCAGGCACGCACACGGCAGGTCTACGATGATTTGATCGTGGCCGAGTTGACTGCCCATTTAGAGGCATCTGCGGGCAGTTACGATCTTGTGGCCTCGGCGGACACTCTGGTCTATTTTGGCGACTTGCGGCCAGTCGTTGCGTCCGCCTCCGGCGCACTGCGCTCTGGCGGCATGTTGATCTTCACGATCGAAAAGGCCGATCTTGCCGATTCACAAGGACCGGGTTTCTTTTTGCAACCTCACGGCCGCTACTGTCACACCGATGACTATGTGCGCCGAACTTTGGCGGAGTCTGGTTTTAGCGTGCGCGAAATGACGCCTGGCATCTTGCGCAAGGAGATGGGCCAACCGGTTCAGGGAATCGTGGCATCCGCCTTCAAGACCGCGCAGGGTATTGAAGGCCCCTGCACGTTCTGACGGCCCTGGATAGCGGACGTCCAGAGATGCACGAGGCGTTACTGATTGAGAATTTGCAGCGAAGGCCGCAACTCTTGTGGAAAAAGCGGATCGGTGGTGATATCCAATAACGAGTTCGGACCACGGACGTTTTTGTAAGTAACATTCAGCGCGAGGATCGTGTAAAGGAGTCCAGTCCGGGAACCGGTGGCCCTCCCGTGGACTACCGGATCCACTCGGCCATCCTGCGTAAGCGGGGACGTCGGATTTTGGGTGCTGTTAAAGGCAATAAATTGATTCAAGTAGGCCTGCGATATCGGTCCCCAAAAACCATCGATCTTCATCGGCCCGCGGCCGACTGGGGTGAACCCGCTCTTGTCCGGACCTTCACTCACAACCTTCAGAAAAAACTGCACGAGCAGAACGTCATCTCGCCTGTTCGGACAGCCGTTGCCCACGGCTTGATCGATGGTATAGGCTAACTTAAAAGAGGTATTGATCAAATAAACGCGAGCCATAATTCATTCTCCCAAGTCTCACGAATCTCAGCGCCGACGCCAGGACATCGCCAGAAACACCACCAGAATCATATTGGGCTTTCCCGTGAAGTCAAGCCAATCGGCGTCGCATTCCCGCCGAAGGCCCGTGCAGGGTCCGCACGTTTCAGGTTTTTCTTCCCCCCGTTGAGAAAATTCGCAATCCGCCCTCCTCGGGAAATTAAGTACGCAACTTTACTCGGGCGGAAACGACAATATAATTAGCAGCGGTGACCGTGCCGGGATGGGCAAGCGGAAAACGGTTCTTGCGGCACGCGTCGGTCACAAAGTTTCACTATTCCAAAAGGAGTCGAGGTCATGGCGTTGTTTATCAAGTTTGACGGAGTCGATGGCGAGGCCAAAGACAAGGACCACAAGTCGTGGAGCGATCTCTTGTCGATGAGTTGGGGCGTTCACAAGGCTGGGGGTGGTGCGACCGGACAGACCCGTCGCCGAGGCGTGGCCACCGTGGAGGACATCAACATCACCAAGGAACTAGACAAGTCCAGCCCGAAACTCACCGAGGCCGTTCTGACGGGCAAGGTATTTCCCAAGGTGGAAATCCACGACAGCGCGACGTATGGCGATAACCGTGCGACCTTCCTCAAGTACGAGTTGAAGAACGTGGCGGTCACCTCGCACAGCATCAGCGCGGCCGGCGGCGGCGATGCGGTGCCGCACGAGTGCATGTCGCTGAACTTTGAAGAAGTGAAGCACACCTATGTTGAATACGACGAAAAGGGGACCAAGAAAGGCAACGTGGAAATGGTCTGGAAGGTCGAGGAAGGCACCAAGTAGGCACCACGGACGAGTGCTTCGGGCGGCGCGCCGGTCAACCCCGCGCCGCGCGGAGGCGGTGCGATCGAGCGGCCAAGGAGCTGCGCCGGTGCCCCTTCCCGCACAAATGATGCGAGTGCGATGGTCTCGATCGCCGCTACCCGGCGGAGCGAGAAGTGGGTATATCTGTTCCACGGATCCTACAACGGGAGATAATGGATGGCCCTCAAACAAGCAAATCGGCTCCTGTTCCTGAAAACGCCCTTGGGCGAAGACGCGCTGGAGTTAACGGCCTTCTCCGGACACGAAGAGATTTCGCGGCTGTTCAGCTACAGCCTGGAGATGATATCCGACAATGGCGCGATCGCGGCTGCCCAGATCGTGGGTAAGGGCGTGACTTTTGGCGTCTCCCTGGCCGACGGCACGCTCAGAAATTTCCACGGCGTGGTAAGCCGCTTCTACGCCGGCGACGAGGACCGCGAGGGGCGGCGGAATTACCGGGCCGAGGTCGTCCCCTGGCTGTGGTTCCTCACCCGCACGGCGGATTGCCGCATCTTTCAGCAGAAGACCGCGCCGGAGATCGTCGAGAAAATCTTTAAAGACATGGGCTTCAGCGACTACGAGAAATCCCAGGTCAAGGGGCAGCACCCCACGCGGGAATACTGCGTGCAGTACCGCGAAACGGCGTTCGACTTCGTTTCACGCCTGATGGAAGAGGAAGGCATCTTTTACTTCTTTAAGCATGAGGACGGCAAGCACACGCTCGTTCTAGCCGATCAGAAAGGGGCCTACTCCGATTGCCCTCAAAACGAGGTGGACTTCCCCCGCGATGCTGGCTCCCGCGCGGTGGCCGACCATATCACTCGCTGGGAACATCGGTATGAGTTTCGCAGCGGCAAGGTCGCCCAAACGGACTACAATTTCGAGGACCATCCTGCCCGCAACGAGCCTACACCGGCCAAGTTGATGCTGACCAGCCAGAGCACGACCGTGAAGCTGGACAACATTCAGAAGTACGAGATCTACGACTACCCCGGTGCCTACGAAAAGAAGGACCACGGCGATAACTACGCCAAGATCCGCATGGAAGAGGAGGAGGCGGGGTACGAGATGGTGGACGCCGCAGGCACTTGCCGCACGTTTACACCTGGCAGCAAGTTCAAGATCAAACACCATCTTGCCAAGTCGGAGGAGGGAAAAACCTATGCTATCACGTCGATCGCGCACACCGCCAGCGAACCAGGCGCCTACGAGACCGGTCCCGCGGTTAATGACGAGTACGGCAATACCTTCACTTGCATTCCCGACTCCGTGACCTTCCGGCCGGCGCGCCAGACCCCGCGACCGGTCATCCACGGCGCGCAGACGGCCGTGGTCGTCGGGCCGCCGGGCGAGGAGATCTATCCGGACAAGTACGGCCGCGTCAAGGTGCAGTTCTTCTGGGACCGGGAAGGCAAGAGCGACGACAAAAGCTCGTGCTGGATTCGCGTAGCGCAGGGCATCGCTGGCAAGAATTGGGGCATGATGCACATTCCGCGAATAGGCCAGGAAGTCGTGGTCAACTTTCTCGAAGGCAACCCCGACCGTCCGCTGATTACAGGCGTGGTGTACAACGCGGACCAGATGCCCCCGTACGCGCTGCCCGACAACAAATCGCAAAGCGGCATCAAGACCAATAGCACCAAGGGCGGGGGCGGCTCGAACGAAATACGTCTCGACGACAACAAAAGCAGCGAACAGATCTTCATCCACGCGCAAAAGGACCAGGATACGGTCATCGAGAACAATGAAACGGTGAAGATCGGCGCCAATCGCACGGAATTGGTTGGCGGCAACGAGAGCATCCGTATCGGCGGCAATCGCAAGGAACAAGTCGGCAAGGATGAAAAGATCAGTATCGATAAGAACCGTACCGTGCAGGTTGGCGGGAGCGACATTTTGCAGATCGGCAAGAGCCTGACAATCACGGCCGGCGACCAGATCGTTCTGACAGCTGGGGATGCCAGCATCACCATGAAAAAGGACGGCACCATCATGATCCAAGGTCAAAAACTCATGATCAATTGCGGCGGAATGATCCTTGCCAAGGCCGGCGGCGCCATGATTCTGAAGGGGACGAATATCCTGATGAACTGAAAAGAAGTGTGGGATATGCTCGCCCCTGGCACTTGTTACGCGATCTTATCCCACCCTATTGCCTGACCGTTGCAGCTAACTTAGTACAATGCGAGTGATACTTAAAATCGTGTCGGGATCGAGCGCGGGACGAAAAATCCTGCTCGACGCCGGCCAAACGCTCCAGGTCGGCCGTACTGAATGGGCCGATCTCTCCGTTCCGCACGACGGACGGATGTCGGGCGTCCACTTTGCCTTGGAAACCGACAACGTCGCCTGTTATCTCCGCGACCTCGGCAGCACCAATGGCACGCAGCTCAATGGCCAGCCGGTCTCGGACCGCGTGCCCGTGCGCCATGGCGATCAAATCGAAGCCGGCGAAACGGTCTTTTCCGTGGAGATCGAGAGCGACATGTCTCGCGAATCAGCCGCCCCACTCGCCGCACCGCGGAGTGCGATGGTCGAACCGCTGCGTGTTCCCACCTCCGCTGCCGTCCCGGCCGCCGCTGGCATATTGCCGCAACGGCGCAACGTGGAGTTTACCGTCGAGACATGCTCGTCCGGACTGACGCTCTGCCGAGGGAATGTCGCCCAGATCAGCCCTGCGGATCTGGCAGTCCTGCTGAATCGCTCGCTCGGCGTCTATTTGCTCGTCGATTTCCGCAAGCTCGAAGCACCCGTGCCAGAAGAGTTGGCGCAGCCCGATTACCTGTTCGACTGGCTCGATCCCGAGGTGGTGGCTATGCTTTCGCCCGTGGTCGTGTCGCAAGCCGACCTGCTCACCTGGCCAGAACTTGTGACGCAAGCTTGGGGCCAGGACGCGGTAATTTGCTTGTTTTCCAAGCTGGACAAGCTGACCCTGCTGGCGCATCTCCGCGACACCGTCCGGGTCAAAGGCAAGCGGCCTGAGCAGGGTGGCGGGATCCTCGGTTACTGTTGGCCAAGCGTCATGTCGATGCTCTTGGCGCACAATACCCCGGGCTTTGTCGGCCGGTTGCTCACCGGCATCGACGCCGTGCTGGTCGAATTCGCCGACTTGCCCGAGACTTGGCAATTATTCGGGCAGCGGCAACTCGCCGAGTTACTGCCGCGTTTCGGATTCCAACAACACCCCCCCGCCATGGATTGAAGGAGAGAAAACCCATGCCCCCGGCCGCACGTATTGGCGATCTCCACGTTTGTCCCCTGAGCGACGGTCCTAAGCCGCACACGGGCGGGCCGGTGGCGGTCGGTTCGGCAACAGTGTTCATCTGCGGGATGCCGGCCGTCCGCGTCAACGACATGACCACTTGCGCCGGTCCCCCCGACGCAGTCGCCCTGGGGTCGTTTACGGTCACGATCGATGGCATGCCGGCGGCCAGAATGGGCGATAACACGGTTCACGGGGGGGTAATTTCTGCGGGGGCCGCCCAAGTGATGATCGGTTAGCCCCTTGCCGCGAAGCAACTTATTGTATACATTTCCAGGTAGATAAACTTTCCCGAATGAGGAGGTAATTGCAAATGAAATGTTGGCGCGCTCGTAGGTTGATGGTTATTGCTTTGTCATTCGGCGCGTTGGGCCTTGCGCCGCCGCTGTTGGCGAATGCCGACGATGCCAATTTTCGGGATCTCACGCGAAAGTTCTATAAGGACGGTGACGGTAAAGACCTAGCCAAGCTCGTCGGCTACGCGGCCCCGGTAAAAAAAGTCATTGCCTTGGAGTACAAAGTGCTGTTGTTCGCACACGGCAAACTGACGCCCGTGGATCCGAAAACCAACGAGTTCAAATTGGGCGATCGGATCGCGGTGAGTATCGAGCCTTTGAACGACTACTTTGTCTACATTTTTCACGTTGGCGCGAGCGGCAAGAGTGAGTTCCTCTTGCCGCAGAAAGACGAGGATCCACCCCTTGCCAAGGCTAATAAGCCGGTGGCGTTGCCCGACGACGGCTATTTGGAATTTAGCGAGCCAGCGGGCGAAGAATCGCTGATCGTGGTGGCCACGGAGAAACCTGTCTCAGACCGGGCGATGCTCGCGCGCGTCCTCACCAAGAAGCCGGGCGCGAAGGACACGCCGGAAGAAGAGGCCCTTCGCAAGACCTTGAAGGCGACTCGGCGGAAGGTGCTTAAATCGGTGGCCGAGACCCGAAAGGAAATACTCGATCAAACTGTGATGTGGCGAGGGATTACGGCCGACGAAAAGGGCGTGCGGCAACTCGCCGCCGACGTCCGCAACCGCGGTGTGAAGGACGGCACGTTCGAGGAGCCTACCGCCCAAGGAACCTCCGCTCTGTTCCTGACCTCGAAGGAGGAAGGCCAGCCTAAGCTGCTAGTAAGCATTCCCCTGAAGTCCGTAGACGGCAAGGCGACCAAACCTGTGGAAATCAAGCCATGAACGCCTGTAATCGGGCTCGTTGGCCATTGCTAGTGGCGTTGGGAATTCTGGCCGCCGCAGCCGGTGGCAAACAAGCCGCGGCAGGCAACAAAGAGCAGGGGCCCGTCGCCTTGCAGCAACGCCCGGATGAGGAACCTTGGCTGCGGATCAACGCGGGAGGGCACACGGCGACCGTGGAAGCGTTGGCGTTCACGCCCGACGCAATCCGGCTATGTTCGGCGGGCCTCGACAAAGTCGTCGAGGTATGGAATCTGGCGGCCGCCACGCGCGACCTCCGTCGCGTATTTCTCCGCGAGCGCACTATCCGCTGGCAAGTCGCCCGCGGCCTGCGCGGCGGCATCTACGCCATCGCCTCGTCGCCTGGCGACGGCTTGTTGGCCATCGGAGGCTACGGCGCGATGGGCTCTTTGGGCGAGATCCTCTTGGTCAACCCGTTGGACGGCAGCCTTAGTAAGCTGCTTGAAGGGCATCGGCAGACGATCTGCGCACTCTCCTTTTCGGCCGATGGCCAATGGCTTGCTTCAAATGATGCCAGCGGCGCGACGATCCTCTGGAAGCGCGGCCAGTGGCAGCCGGTAGTGCTTTACGACCCCGACGAAAAAACCTATGGTGCGGAAAAGGCGGCCACGATCGCTCTGCAACCAAAACTGCGACCGATTGTTTTCGCCGGCAAGGGCCTAGTGGTGCTGCCGGTCTTCGTGGGCGAGGAATCACCCCACCGCCTGCGCTGGAAACTCGTGTGCATCAACGCAGCCGACAAGAAGGACTACCGCGTCCTCGATACGCTGCACTTCGGCATGGTAACTGCATTGGCGGCTAGCGCGGATGGAACGCGTCTGGCATCTGGCGATATGGAAGGGAACCTGTACGTTTGGGATCTCGCCAGCGGTCGCGCGGAGCGGCTCGATGCGGGGGCTGCCGTGGCGTCGCTCGCATTCAGTCCTGACGCCGGCAGGCTGGCCGTCGGCACGACCGTCGCGCCCGCGCGGAAGGAAAGCCAGTTGCAAGTGTGGGATCTTTCGACGCGGCGGATGGTTCGGAGCCGCAACCTGCCCGACCACGTTCGCGCTTGCGCGATCAGCCCGGACGGTAAACGCCTGGCCTATGTGGGCGGCGCGAGTCACGAGGTCATTGTCGAATCGCTCGCTGCGACCCAGAAGAGCATCTCGCTGGCGGGTAGCGGCAAGCGGGTTTTGAAGGTGGCCTTTGCCAAGGAAGAACCCTACTATCGCATCGCCTTCGGCAGCGATTTTCGCGACGGCGGTTACAATGATTACGCCGATCTCCAGTCCAGCTTCGATATTACCCGGTCGGCACTGACTTGCAATGTTCCCGTCCAAGCCTCCGATTGGCTCGCCGCCGATTGGGGGCAAGGCGACTGGCGGGCGAAACTGCTGGCCGACGGAACTCTGCAACTGACCGAAGCCGGTTCGCCGCGCGGCAGCGTCGTGCTCGATCCCCGCAGCGAAGGGCGGCCACGATGTTACTGCTGGATTGCCGATGGGCAGGGCAGGCCAACGGCCATCGCCGTGGGCACGGACGTTCAAAAC
>Ga0073936_10001892_pt1 | contig 31772 bp, 20 predicted proteins | sample AliMusrvi5mmetaG_FD_87041 | JGI IMG/M metagenome (GOLD analysis project Ga0073936, IMG submission 87041) | Freshwater lake bacterial and archeal communities from Alinen Mustajarvi, Finland, to study Microbial Dark Matter (Phase II) - Alinen... | ecosystem: Environmental > Aquatic > Freshwater >...
CGAGCTCCATTTCGAACACGTCGCCTTTACCTACCCCAGTGCCACCCGCCCGGTGTTCACTGACCTGACGCTGGAGGTGTCAGCGCGTACGACAGTGGCGCTGGTAGGGCCCTCCGGCAGCGGCAAGACTACACTTATTAATTTGGTCAATCGTTTCTACGAGTGGCAGTCGGGGAGCATCCGCATCGACGGGTGTGATCTGCGCGACTACACCATCTATTCGCTGCGTCAACAGATCGGCCTGGTTCCACAGGCGCCGTTGCTCTTCTCGGGTACTATCGCGGACAATATCCTGTATGGGCGTCCCGACGCGTCATTCGAAGAAGTGCTGGAGGCGGCACGGCGTGCCTATGCCGACGAGTTTATACAACAGATGGAAAATGGCTATGATTCGTTGATCGGCGAGCGCGGCACGAAACTTTCCGGCGGTCAGCAGCAGCGCATCTCTATCGCCCGCGCTTTTTTGAAAGATCCCGCGATCCTCATCCTCGATGAAGCTACCAGCGCGCTGGACGCGGAAAGCGAGCATATCGTGCAACTCGCTCTCGAAAGCCTGATGCACAACCGCACGACGCTGGTCATCGCGCACCGCCTCGCCACCATACGCCACGCGGACCGTATCGCCGTCATCGACAACGGTCATGTCGCCGAATACGGCACGCACGACACTTTACTCCAACTCGACGGCATCTACACCGCGCTGTGCCGGCGGCAATTCACGGATGGGGCCATCGAGATGGAACAACACTATTGAGGATATTCACTTCTAAAGTGGCGGGCTGTTTCGAATTTGGGGTCTGCCGTTGAGTCAGGTAGACGCATCCGGTAGTGTTACTGGTTCTTGCTGTCCCGGGACGACCAAAGCTCATCAGTTCCCGATGCTGCATTTTCTCTTCTTTTACTCCGCCGCTTCCAGCGTGGCGGCGCAAATGCACAGCGCGGTCTGGTCAGGCAGCACCAGCGCCTTGACTTTTTTCGTGCGGTCCAGCGGGAGACGATAAGCATAGACGTTGCCGCGCAGCAACCAATTATCGCCTTTCGGGGTACGCAGGTAGCGCGTGTGGAGCACTAGCGCTTCCTCATATTCGGCGCCGGCGAGCCACGAGGAGAGCACCAGCGGCAGCGTGGCCGTGCTGCCATCGGTATACTGCACGGTCAACGCGGTAGTCACCCCGCGCGTTGTGGCGAACGCAGCCAGGTGGAGCGCGGTGGCAGCCGTCTCCGGCAGCGGAATCGTTTGACCTTTCGCATGTACCAACGGCGCCATCCCCTGGCGCACCGCACCGAAGGCAAAGACTGCCTTGCCGGAGTTCGCGGAGGGCACGCGCACCGGGTATCCCAACGGTGGTTGATCCGCATCGGGGAGAAATTCTTCCAACGGGAAGGCATTGCCCACACCGTCCACATCGGCGCGTTCGGTGCTGATATCCGTGCAGGCGGCGGCGCCATTCACGCTCTCCGTGAGCGATACGGGGGTGAGTAGCGCGGGACGCACGAGCACGGACGCGATGGGTTGCACACCGGTCTTCACTTCGACCGACAGCGGGATGGCGGTCTCCCCATGCAACACCCCAAACGCACAACGGAAGGGTCCCGCACCGGGCGGCGGAGCGACGGGAAGATAGATGCGTTCAGCTTGCCCCTGGATCATCACCGCGGGAATACTCACCGTTCCGCTGGCGTGCGGGATCGGCTCGCCATACCAGGTGAGCCACTGGTACACGACATGCGTTTCCTCCGGATTCCACAACGTGCGTCCGACATTGCGGACCGTCAATGTGGCCACCACCGCGGCCGTGCCGGTGATGGTCTCCGGCATCGTCATGGTTTCGACCGCTGCACTCAGGTCCACCGCGGTTACCGCGACCAGCGCGCGCGCCACCGGGACCGGCGCGGATTCCATACCGGTAAGGGTGGTCACTAAATAGTACCAGCCCGGTGCGCGCGGCGCCGCCGGCCAGCGACCATTGATGGTGATAATTTCCCCGGGTGGCACCGCGTGGGGCAAGGCGATCTCCGTCTCTTCCTCCGGCAGCGGTGTGCCTTCCTCGGTCTGCCACTGTAAATGCAAGGCTACTCCCGGCGTCGACCAGCCGCGCTCCCCGAGATTGCGCAACATATAGGTTGCCGTGGCCAGAGCGCGCGTCGGGACATGCGCCGGCAGGGCGCTGGCCAGCGTCTGCACCTTACCGCCGTCCGTACCGACCGTGAAAGGGATGAGCAGCGTCCCCAGCGTCGTGGTCATCAACGGCACCTGGATATTAGCCAGGCGGTCATAGAGGAAATTGAGCTGTATCTGATAGGCCCCCGGCGCCCAGCCGTGTGCATGGTCGTTGCCCGTGCGCAGGTCAAATTGGACACGCGCCGTGCCCAACGCGGGCAACACAATGCGCGACCCGGTCGGGCTGGTGTAGCAGGTCTGCCCGTCATGCAGCACGCGGAAACTCACGCGATATCCGGCGCGCGCGGTGAGATTGGTAATGCTCGCGTTTTTCAACACGATCTCCACCGGATACGTCCGCGCAGGCCGCACCACCGGTGGCAGCGTATGCGCTACGATACGGATCGGGAAGGGCACATCGCCAGCATAGTGCAAGGAGGCCACGCGGGTGCTGTCCAGGAAGATAGCGCCATACGGCCGCGTCGCGGCAATCTCCGTGCCCAGCCCATATTCGTTCCAACTGCGCACCAGCAGCAGTTCCGGATGTTGCACACGTGCCTGCAGCCAGCCGTTGTCATACACCTCGCCGACCCGCGCCGGCAGATATTGCGTGCGCGATGCTGCCAGACCCGGAGTGAGCATCCCGAGGGATAACGACCCTTCTTCCGCGGTTTGCCAACCGGTTTGCGGATTCCACGGACAGCGTGCCAGCAGGTGTGGGACGGCCGTGGCACCCCAAGCGCTGTCCAGTAACCAGCCAAGACGTACGCCATACCGCTGCGCCACATCATCCGCCACCGCCGTCAGCTTGTCCGCCGGCCATTGCCCGTTGTCCATTAGTGGCGCGGTGAGCAACACGGGCACGCAACGGTACCCCGCGGCATCCGTGACCGTAACCCGGTACTGTGGCGGGATCATACCGAAGAAAGCGTCCAGCGTGTCGCGCAGCGCCCGTTGCTCGTCCGGCGTCGACAGACCGTTAACGCCGGCGAGATCTACGGCCGGCGCCAGCAGCGGTGCATCGGTTTGATACAAGGTTGAGGTGGCCGCGCTATACGTCGTCAGCGCATCGCGGAAAGCTAATAACTGGGTGCGCACCACTTCGCGCCGCGCCGGCGCCGCATCCATAACCAGCGCGAAGGCTTCGATGCCTGTTTGCCGTGCCGCGCGAATCTCAGCAAGGTGGTACGCGGGGGACGACGCGCCCCCCCAGGGTCCATTGGGAACCAGCGGTTGATGCACCGGGGGTGACGTGAATGGGTCCAGCCGATACCAGGCCATGAGCAAACTCAACGCGCGTTGCGGCTGCTGCGCCGGGGATGCGGTGGCGGCGCCGGTCCGTAGCGGAAAAGTGACAACATCCGACGACAACCACTCGTAGCCATCCAATACGCCGTCGACTACCGGTTCATTCGGCGTCAATGGTATCGACATTTCATTATTGTCGTGCTTTTCCGGTTTTATCGTTTGTAAAAAAGTTGCTTTGCCCCAGACGCCCGGGTCCGCCAGATTTACCGCGGTCAGCGTCTGTGGCCAGTAGGAGACGGCGTGAGTGTCCCCTTGTTGGTAGCACACCAGCGCCAGGCCGATGGTCGGATTTGGCGCATCCGGAAAGGCGCGAACCGGTGGTTTGATGCCCAGCAGTTCCCAGGACAACCCCAACTCCACCAGGTACCCGCGATCGGCGCTTTTTGTGCCATTGAGCGTTCCGAGCACCTTGACGCCATACCGGATGATGCCTTTCGGCGAGGGGTGAAACCACTCCGGTTGGTCGCGCCAGTCGCCGCGGTCCCAGCGTTGCACCGTGGCGCCGCCGGCAGCACTGATCACCACGCGCACACAGGATGGCGACAGGGATGATTCGTCCGGTTGCAGATTCAGGTAGACGGCCACCGCATCATCCAGCCACGGTTGACCAAGGGGACGAGTCTGGTTCCCCACCACTCGCGGATCATCGACGCGGAAGGCAAAATAACAGGTCGTGGGCGTCCAGGACGCATGCGTGGTCGCCATACGCGACATCACGGGGGATGCCCCCCAGGCGAACCCCAACCCGATTCCCAACACCGACACACACCACCACGCGCGTAAAAATACCAAGCGCATCCCCTTCCACCATCTCGTCTTTGTTAAGCGCCGGCATCCTCAGCAGGTAGCCCCGCATATAACTCACCTGATTCCGCTTCCGCGGCAAAGGAAGCGAGCAATTCTTCCGCGCGAACGCGATCTTCCGGCATGACCAGCAACTGGCTATGCAAGGCGCGTTGGCGCACGCCTTCGAACTCGACCGCTTCCAATGGACGTTCCACGACATCGATACCCGCCTCTTCGAGCAAATTCCGGCTCAGCAGGGCGTCCACTTCGGTCTCCGCGTCAAACACCACCACTAATGCATCGTTTGACATCAGGTGCTCCTTTCATGCCGTCGGCTGACGGCAACCGCTATATTGAGTATACCCGTCGACGGGGATAGCGTAAAGATAAAACGTCGCGCGGGAGAGCCGTGTTTGCCGGCCCTCCCGCGTTGGGGTGATGCGAGATTGATAACGGTGCGATCCGTGTTATGCGGTGTTTGGATCTTTCGGCGTCTCACGGTCGCGGATAACGCGCGCGGGAACCCCGTACGCCACTTTCCCCGCGGGCACATCGTGGGTGACGACGGACCCGGCGCCGGTGAGGGCATTATCGCCCACGGTGACCGGGGCAACGAGCAGGTTGCCGCTGCCAATGAAGACATTGTCGCCGAGGCGCGTCGGGTGCTTCTTTTTCCCATCGTAGTTGCAGGTAATGGTGCCGGCGCCGATATTGACGGCTTCGCCCAATGTGGTGTCGCCCAGGTAGCCCAGATGGTGCACTTTACTGCGCGGGCCAACCTTGGTATTTTTCATCTCGGAAAAATTCCCCACTTCGGCGCCCGGGGCGATATCGCAACCGGCGCGCAATCGGGAGAAGGGGCCGACTTTGGCGCCGGAGCGGATGATGCTCTTTTCGATGCGCGAACTGTCCACCTCGGCGCCGTCTTCCAGAATGGCGGCAAAGAGCTGGCTGTAAGGGCCGACAATACAATGCTGACCGATGCGCGTGCCGGCATGAATCATGGTGAAGGGTCCGATCACCGTATCGCTACCGATTTCTACATCACCGTCAATAAAGGTGGTAGCGGGATCGACCAGCGTGACGCCATTGAGCATGTGACGATGGCGAATGGCATGACGCAAACGGACTTCCGCTTCCGCCAATTGCGCGCGGTCATTTATGCCGGCAACCATGCTCTCTTCCGGAGCGACAACAGCTCCCACCTGCTCACCGTGCGCAATCAAGCGCTCCACCACATCAGTCAGGTAATATTCTCCCTGGTCATTATCCGGAGTGATTTCGTCGAGGATCTGGAAAATTAACGGCGCCTGGAAGCAATAAGTGCCGGAGTTGATCTCATGCAGAGCGCGCTGTTCGGCGCTGGCGTCGCGAAATTCGACAATGCGCTCTACGGTATCCGTCTTTTTATTGCGAACGATGCGCCCATACATCGCCGGGTCATCAAGACGCGCGGTGAGCAACGTGGCCGCATGCCCGCTGGCATGGTGCGCATGCAGCATTGCACTAATGAGCGCCGCGGGCATTAACGGGACATCGACGCAATTGACAAACACCGTGCCGACAAACCCCTGCAGCGCCTCGCGCGCCGCCATCAAGGCATGACCCGTTCCCTTTTGCTCGGTCTGCAACGCGTAGTCTACCGTGTCGCCAATCACTTCACGCACGGCGTCAGCCTGGTGCCCAACCACCAGCACGATGCGCGAGATGCCCGCGTCGCGCGCGGCGCGAATGGGATAATACGCCAGCGGTTCGCCACACAGCGGGAACAGCGCCTTGGCCTGTGTGGATTTCATACGCGTGCCTTTTCCAGCGGCAAGGATCACGGCGGCAACTGAAGCAGTGTTGGTCATGCGAATCTCCTTGGGTATCGTATTTAGAGCCTCTCATGTAATTCGGCTCCCAAGAGCCGAATTACATCTCTGGTAGTGCTTCCGCCACGGATGGTGGGAAGCATGGCGGATGATTGTCCCAAAGTTCGGCATATTTCCTCGCGGCATCTTTTTGCGCCAGACTTTGTCGCGATTTTCTCGTGTGTCTCTTCTCGATACAGTCGAAAATCGCTTCGCGCCTGACTCAAAAATGTGCGCACGAGGAAACATCCCGGACTTTGGGACAGGCTCTATCCAAAGTTCGGGTCAGTTACGGTGTAACCGCCAGACGTGTCGGGGTGTCTACATCGTCGAGGGTATCGCCGTCGACTTTGTAGCCTTTGAGCATGAAATGCGTAGTCGTGCTCAGCACGTTATCCAGCGGGGCTAGTTTGGTGGTGACGAAGTTGGCGATATCACGCAAGTCCTGACCTTTCACCACCACATGCAGGTCGTAGCTCCCGGAGAGCAGGTACAGGGCATGCACTTCCGGGAAGCGCATGATGCGTTCCGCGATACTGTCGAAGCCGAATTCGCGCTGTGGCGTGACGCGCACCTCGATGAAGGCGAAGGTTTGCTGATGCTCTCCCACCCGGTCCCAGTTGATGACCGCTTTGTATTTGCGAATGATTCCGGCGTCTTCCGCCTCGGCGATCAATCGTGTGACCTCCTCTACCGGACGTCCACTGCGCTCAGCAATTTCCGCGGCCGTCAGGCGGCCATCCTGTTCCAGCATATGTAAAATATCACGCATAGTGTCACCTTACCTCGAGCATATTGTACCCGCAGGCTCATTTTGGAGCAAGCAGCCCGCGGATAAAGACTCGTCGGCGCTGCCACCGTTCCTTCCGCGTGATGCTTCACACGATATCTGCCGTCTATGCCTTCATAGAGTCGCAGATATCGTGTTCTCCTGACGCGAGAATTTCGGCAGCAGCGCACAATGATACTTTATCTGCGGGCTGCAAAGGTTTACGCTCACAATGCCTGATTCATATGTCCGGTGGGGGGCTATTACATTGACGCATATACGCCGGGGCGGGTAGGATATATTACCTTCAGACTGAAATCAGGAACGGAAGTAATGATCGTTCATCAGCGGTTTTTGGGAGTGGTGCTCAGCGTCCTCGGTGTGCTGGGTGGGTGGGTTGCGGCGTTGTCGGCTCCGGTGGATGTGTCGCAAGCGTTGACATACCGGGACACCGCGGGATTTCTCCTACGCTATCGGCTCATCCCACCGCCGGATCTTCCGGCGCATCCCGGTACGCGCTACCCGCTGGTGGTAAGTTTACATGGCGCAGGGTTGGACGGCACGGACAACATTCGGCAGTTGGAGTGCATTGTGCCGGCCTTTCTGGCGCCGGAAGTGCGCGCGGCACACCCGTGCTTTATTCTCGCACCGCAGTGCCCACCCCATAGTTACTGGATCAGCCAGCACGGCAGCCGCTATCCCGCGGCGCCGACTCTGGTGATGCGCGCCACCATCGCCCTCATCCCCACGCTATCGCGCACCTACGCCATCGATCCAGCGCGCGTTTATGTCGTGGGGTACTCTGCCGGAGGCGCCGGCGCCTGGGATCTGCTTATTCGCCGGCCCGAGCTCTTTGCCGCCGCCGTGCTGCTCTCCGCGGTGGGCGACCCCAAACAGGCGAAACGCCTGCGCGGTCTACCATTATGGATCTTTCATGGCGCAAAAGATCGCATGACCGGGGTGAGTCAGGCGCGAGCCATGGTGCAAGCGTTGCGTCACGCCGGCAACAACCCGCGCTACACGGAATATGCGAACGGTGGTCATGAAGTCGGCTGGACAGCGCTGATGGAGCCCACGTTGTATCCCTGGTTGTTCCAACAGCATAAGTAGCCAGCATGATTCATGTATTCATGTATTCATGAATCATCCGACATCCTGTGCCCTTCCCATGCCACGCGTGTTACAGCGCCAGCACCCCCTGGTCCACCGGCGATACCGGGCGGGCGCAAAGCGCTTGCAGGCGCACAGCAGCCGTGATGACGTCGACGGATTCGGCGCCATGGCTAAGCAGCGACTGGAACCCGGCCTGCCAGCGAGGTTCGTCCCAGGGGGTTGTCAATACCGGGATGCCGAGGTGGCGCGCGTGGGCTGCGGCGGCCAAGGCGCCGCCAGGGACGGCGGTTTGCACAACCCACACGGCCTGCGCCAATCCGGCAATCCATTTGTTACGGGCGAGGAGCGTTTTGCGGTTGAGCGGTACGTCCGCGGTGAAGGGCGACACCAGCGCGCCGTGATTGGCGATTACCTCGGCCAGCCCGGCGTGCTGCGGGGGGTATAGGGGTGCTTGCAGTCCATGCCCAAGGACGGCTACGGTGCGTCCGCTGCCGGCGAGGCACCCGCGATGTGCCGCGGCGTCGATGCCCAGCGCCAACCCGCTGACCACGCCGATGCCGGCGCGTGCGAGTACTTTCGCCACGGTAAAGGCCGCCTCGCTCGCGTCCGTGGATGGCGTGCGCGTCCCGACAATCGCCACCAGCACGCGGGGTAATTCACCGCGCACCGCCAACCCCTGGGGCATCTCCGTCGCCAGGAGATCGTCGAACATCCCCTCATCATTGTCGTTATGTGTCCGCATCGCTGGGAAACGGTAACATAAGAACAGGTGTTTGTCAATGAAATTTTCCCCTGGTCAATTGACAGCGTAATACGATCCCAGTATCATCAAGATATCTTTTCGAAAGGAGCCCATCATGAGAAAAGGGTTCACCCTCATTGAGTTGCTGGTCGTCATTGCCATCATAGCTATCCTCGCGGCCATTCTCTTCCCGGTCTTCGCGAAAGCGCGCGAGAAAGCCCGCCAGACGAGTTGCCTCAACAATCAACGGCAAATCGGCACGGCAATCATGCTCTATGCCCAGGATCACGACGAGATGCTTCCGGAATCGTCCACCGTCTGGGGGGCGATCGCGCTGGATAAAGGCGTGTTGAAGTGTGCGAGCAAGTCGCGCCTGGCGAATGGGTATGTGTTCAATAACCGCTGGGGTGGCGTCGCATTGGGGAAGATCGACCCCCCCAACACCGCGGTGCTCACCGGCGACGGTGCGTATGCCGGCGCCGCGGGGGATGCCAACACGAACGAGACCTACGCGAACGTGTTCTATCAACAGTCGCAGTTGGATAAAGCGCGACACGGCGCAAAATACATCCTCGGGTATGCCGACGGCCATGTGGAATTAAACGGCGACGACATACCGGGCGACCAACTCAAGACCGCTTCGAAGCTCTTTCTGATCAAACCGACCGGCGCGACGTCCAGCAGTGATTACACCCCGGATGGGCGTCTGGCAGTGCATGCCATCGACGGAACCGGGCTCTCCGCCGACCTGACCACCGGCTCGGCGCCGCCGGCCACCTGGCCCACGCACACCAACAGTTGCCAGAATACCATGTGGTTGTCTAACGGTGAAAAGCCGGCGACCATTACCTTCGACCTCGGGCAGGCCTACACCAATGTCTCCGGCTTCCATCTGTGGAATTACAACGAATCCGGGGGATGGAGCGACCGCAGTATTGCCACCATGGATATCACCACCTCGTCGGATAACAGCAGCTATAGCCCCATCACCTGCACCGTGGCCAACTATACCCTCGCGAACGGCGCCACCACCTACACAGGTGAGAACTATACCTTCTCGACGCTGGTGAATGCGCGGTATATTCGTTTCCATGCGCTGACGAATAATAAGGACAACTATATCGGTATCTCGGAGATCCGCTTTATCGACCGTACCCCGTAGTGTTAAGACTATGCTCTCCTTGGTATGCCGCCGGTTCTGTGCAGGAACCGGCGGCATACTTCGTTATTCCGGTGCACATCGGAACTATCTGCGACGTGATGCCACCTTCTGAAACAGGTGAATCGCAACCGGTACGCACGCCGCTGCGTACTGTGTATGGAGAATATCAGTCTCGCAAGGCCGGGTCATTGTGCTATAATCCAGCTATCGCATGAGGAAGGTGATCGCCATGCTGCGTGTGTTGTGCGTTCTCATCTGTCTGAGCGGCGGTTTGGCGTCCGCATTCGCGGACGCACCTGCCATCCTGGCCCAAACCGCGGCGCCCGCGGAGATCGGCAGCGGGTTGCGTGCGGAATATTTCGAAGGTGTCGATCTCACCGGTGCACGCATGGTGGCGCGCATTGACCCGGTGATCAACTTCGCCACCCCCTTTCCTGATCTCCCGCGCCAGGAAAATTTTTCCGCGCGCTGGACCGGGGCGGTCAAGCCAAAGTTTAGCGAGACCTACACCTTCACCACGACCAGCGACGACGGCATACGCCTGTGGGTGAACGGCCAGCTCATTATTGAAAATTGGACGAGTCACGGGGCGATAGACAACACCGGCGACATCACGTTGGAGGCGAACCGAAAATACAGCATCAAGCTGGAATACTTCCAGGGTGGCGGCCCCTGCGCGATCCGGTTGGACTGGCAAAGCGCACATCAACCGCGCGAGACGGTGCCGTCCGCGGCCCTGTTCCCACCCCTGTTCCCGGAAGGGCATATCGCCTATCAGGACACCGCGGCATTATCGAAAAGTACCATTACCATCATCGCCGCCAGCGGGGACACGCGACGAATTGCGAGCACCGGCGGTGTATGGAAACCGGCATTGAGCCCGGATGGCACGCGCGTGGCCTACACCTCCGGGGCCTTCGTGAGTTGGACCGACCCGAAAATTGCACGGAATACCGAAGTGTTCATGCTCGATTTACGCGCCACCACCAGCGTCCCGCGACGATTGACGGAAGAAAGCCTGGAAGATGAGCAACCCGCGTTCAGTCCGGACAGCCGCCAGATCGTCTTCGCCACACGACGCGACGGCTATTGGGCGCTGTATCTGATGACGCCATCAGTGAGTAAAATCAAACGGATCACGATCAATAAACTGTTGCACGCGGCGCCGGCTTTCAGCGCCGATGGCGAGACGATTTACTTCCAGACCAATCGCGATGGCCAGTGGGAGATCTACCGCCTGGATGTCGCCTCGGGTGAGGAGACACGCCTGACGGATAAAGGTGGGCGCAATCCGACCTGTAGCCCGGATGGAAAGTGGATCGCCTTCACCGCCACGGGGGAGGGTGGTCGGTCGCAACTCTTCCTGATGAAACCGGATGGTAGCGAGGTGAAACAACTCACCACTGACGCGTTTGAGAATGACAACCCCTGCTTCAGTCCGGACAGCACCTGTCTGCTGTACCAATCCAAACGCGACGGCGGGAAAACGGATTTATATTTGTTCACCCTGGCGACCGGCGGAATCACCGCGTTTACGAACACCGGGACGGCACAATCGCCGTCGTGGTCGCGGTAGTCGTACACGGTCGCTGTAGCATTATGCGCTTTGCGCATAATGCGGGGTGAAGTTTGAGAGGGGTCCTATGAAGATGACATGGCTGGCTGGCGTGGTGCTGCTGTTTGCCGGTGCGTACGTCCGGGCGGAGGCCCCGGCAGCGCTGCCGGCGGCGCCGGAGGAAACCGGCAGCGGACTGCGCGGGGAATATTATGATAGTCCGGATTTTCACAATATCACCCTGGTGCGGCTGGATGCCGCGGTGAATTTCAATTGGGGGATGGGAACGCCGGACCCACTGCTCACCCACGACCAGTTTTCCGCGATCTGGCGCGGTTATATCAAGCCAAAATTCACCGAGAAATACACCTTCTGGCGGCAGAGCGACGACGGCATGCGCCTGACTATCGACGGCAAGGTCGTCTTTGACGCTGTGCTGGGTGGGCAAACGAACCAGGGGGATATCGAACTCACGGCCGGCAAGAAATATCCGCTGCTGGTTGAATACCAGGAGACAGGCGGGGCGGCGTCCGCGTCACTGCTGTGGCGCAGCGCCAGTGTGCATGACGAAGTTGTGCCGACCGCCGTGCTTTACCCGCCAATACTGGCCTCGGGACGCATCGCCTTTGCCGACAACCTGAACCTGCAGAAAAGCAACATCAGCATTCTCACCCCGGATCATACCCTCAAAAAGATGAACGGCACGATGATGGCGGACCCGGCGGTGAGTCCCGATGGTCAGAAAATTGCCTTTACCTCCGGTTTGCACGTCTCGTGGACCGACCCGAAGATTGCCAAAAATACGGAGATATACCTGTTTGACGGGAAGACCGGGTTCACAAAACGCGCCACGGATGCGCCACTAGAGGATATGCAACCCGCGTTCAGTCCGGACGGGAAACAGATCGCCTTTACCTCAAAACGTGACGGAAATTGGGAAATTTATCTTATGACGCCGTCTGTCAACAAGCTCAAGCGGATCACGAACAACAAAGCCGCGGATCAAGCCCCGGCTTTCAGTGCGGATGGGAAAAGTCTCTATTTCCAAACGAACCGCGATGGGCAATGGGAAATCTATGTCATGGATCTGGATACCGGCGAGGAAACGCGACTGACAGACCGCGGCGGCGCCAGCCCGGCGTGCAGCCCGGATGGCCGGTGGGTGGCCTTTGTGTCCCAGCGTGAGGGTGGCCGATCGCAAATCTATCTCATGAAACCCGACGGCAGCGAGCAACAACACGCGTTCACGGATGCCTATGAAAACGACTGCCCCACCTTTAGTCCGGAGAGCTATGAATTAGCCTTCGCGTCAACCCGTGACGGGAAGAAATCCGACATCTTTGTACTGAACCTTGTTGGTAAGACCATCGACCAACTAACCACGACTGGCAGTGCGTATCATCCGAGTTGGGGGCGCTGAGACCTTCCGGCTACCCCTGCACGCCCTCCGGGGTATAGCGGATAGCCAGCAGGGTGATATCGTCATGTGGGGAATTGGTGCGCAGGTGGGCGGTGACGGCATCAAAGAGGTTGGCGATGATGGCGTCAGCGGGGAGACCGATGGCGACGGCGGCCTGGACGCGTCCCTCCAGGTTCGCGTAGCCGAATTCCTCCCCTTCCGGGGTACGCGCCTCAGTCACGCCGTCGGTGTAGAGACACAATGTATCGCCGGGCTCCAGCGCTAGTTCCTCGGTGGGGTAGGTGGCCGTATCATCCACACCCAGCACTAACCCCCCGGTCTCCAGCAGCACCGTCGTGTGCGAGCGACCGCGCACGAAGACCGGCGGGTCCTGACCCGCGTTCGCATAGGACATGCGGTGCTGTTCACGATCGATGACCACCACACAGGCGGATATGAACATTTCCGGCTGTAATTGCGGGTAGACGATGCGGTTCACCTGAGCCAGAATTTCTCCCGGGTCGTCCCACAGATTCGCGGCAGCCAGGAAGGCGGCCTTGAACAGCGGCAACTTCATCGCGCCGCGGGTATGTTTGCCCGAGACATCGGCAATGGTGATGACCACCCGCCCGCCCGGCGTGATGATGACGTCATAGAAGTCGCCGGCGCCTTCCTGCAAGGCCGGTCGCCAGCGTGCCGCCAGGTCCAACCCCGGCACTTGCGGTGTGGTGGCGGGAATGAGCATCTCATAGACTTCCTGCGCGGCGCGGAAACGCTCCTGGTACTGTGCCAGCAACACCTGCGAACGCGTCCACTGCTCGCGTTCGCGTTTGTGGGTATCCACCAGATAACCTGTCACCAGAGCCACGAGGAAGATGTAGATCACCTCACGGTACATGGCGCTGATCAGCGCGAACGGCTCATACCCACTCACTTGAAAGAGGACCGCCAGATACAGCACACAGATGAGACTGGCCGAAATGAGCGCGCCGGGCACCGCGAACCAGAGAGCGCCGATGATAATGAGCACATAATAGAGTGGGAATAGGGGCGACCCCACATATCCGGGACCGGCGCTCCAGGTCAAATAGACCCACGCGGTGACAAACAAAATATCGAGGAGCAGCATGACCTGGCGCTGCCCGCGGACACGCGTGTGGGTGAACGCCAGGATGAAGCTGAGCAGATTGTAGAAGATCGCGCCCAATATCGTCAGACGCATCAAGTGACGCGAGGCATCGCTGGCGCCGATAAACATCGGCGCCAGTACCGCAAGGATGATAAGGGCCGTCCGAATAATCGCGACCACCAGATCGGATTCTCGCTGCAAATTCTGGTACGTCGCTGTTTCGGACGGCGGCTGATTTTGCTCAGGTCGTGCCATCGCTATTTCGGTTATTCGATGATCCGCCCGGAATTCCTGTTTTCGACTCCTGACGCCTGGTCCCGGCTTCGTTCTTGTGTGGGGAGCACAGTTCCGTGTAAAGCTGCTGCGAATCCCTGGGACGCAAGAGGCATTTCTCGTGTCATATTGAATTGAGAGAATAGAGCTGTCTGTCGCTGGCGTGCATTCTTCAACAACGCCAGCGAGGGGCGCGGTTTTCGCATGACGGGAGACGGAAATGATCACGAGCGCAGCACCGAAGGTCGCTATGCGCCAGCATGAGCTGATTATGGCCGGTTTTGGCGGCCAGGGGGTCTTGAAATTGGGGCAGGTGCTGGCCAGCGCTGCCGTGCATGAGGGGCGAGAAGTTATTTGGACGCCGGCGTATGGACCGGAGATGCGCGGGGGTCCGGCCTTCTGTACGGTGATTATCGCGGATGAACCGATCGGGTCGCCGGTGGTTTCCGCCGCAGATACGGCGATTATCATGGACCGCCCTTCGTTGCCGAAATACCAGGGGCGCGTCCGCGCCAGCGGCGCCATTTTGCTGAATAGCACACTCGTCGACCCTCGCCTGGCGCGCACCGACATCCCCGTCTATCCGATCCCCGCCAACGAACTGGCCGACGAACTGGGTGAGGCCAATATCGCCAACATGGTACTCCTCGGCGCCCTGTTGCGCCTCAACGCGCTGGTATCGCCCGGCGCGGTCATCGCGGCACTGCGTGAAGCACTGCCGGAACGCCGCCATCATCTCCTGCCGCTCAATGAGCGCGCGTTGACGGCCGGCGCCCAGGTGATGGAAACGCTTTTATAAGCCCCGACGCGGGAACAATCTACCGGGTTTTTACGTCATATCGATGTGCAGAATCGATGGTTGCAGCGCTGTGGCGCACCAGTCCATCGATAGCCGGTTCTGAAACATAGCCCTTTTCAATCATGCTGTTACCAACGAACGTCAGCATACATTTGTCGCGCGAGCGCGACAAATGTATGCCGGCGTTGGTAGGTTGCAGTAAGACAAAAGGGCTAATCTTCAGGCTAGACGTTGCGCGCAGACGTAAAGCTGCGTATAATGACAATATCTCTACGTGCGTGTGACATGGCGCACGGGATACCGCTCACTCGCCCTGGGGCGAAGGAGGCAGAAAATGGCGCAGCGGATAAGTGTCTGTACCCTGGTGGTGCTTCTCCTGACGGCGTTGCCGGCGTTACTCGTCGCACAGGATATTAAAGACCGCATCGCGTTCCAACGGGATGGGTTACGGTCGGCGCCCACGAACGTGCTGGTGATGTTTGCCGACGGGTCATTACCCCATGAGCTTGGGCAGAGCAAAGAGTTGGCCGGCGATCGTAAAACCCCGGCACTGGCTCCTGATGGTCGCACGATCACCTTCGCGGCCAAAGTGGGGGCGCAATACAAGCTCTTCACCTGGACACTCAACGATCAAAACGAAACCGTCGGCGAACCACAGCGGCTGACGATGAACGATGACACCTCGGACAAATTTCCGGCCTGGGCGCCGGATGGCCGTAGTGTGGCGTATCTGGCCACGGACGGCGATGGCAAATCCACGTTGCGCATCATCGGCGCCGACGGCGCAGGCATGAAAGTGCTCACGGACATTACCTACCTTGCTGCTCCCGCCTGGCGCCCGGATGGGCAGGCGCTGCTCTATATCGATCTGGTCGATGGAAAACCGGTGTTGAAAAACATTCTCTCCACCGGGGGCTTGGGCGTCACCATTCGCGGCCAATCGTCGATCATTGCTGCCAGCTATTCGCCGGACGGGACCAATATCGCTGCCCTCATTCGCAACAGCGACGGCACGTGCGACCTGTGGACGATTCCCCCGTTCGGCATCGGCGGCAAAAAAGTGGTCAGCAAAATCGCCGGTGCGAAAAGTGTCAGTTGGTACCAATCCGATATGCTCCTCTTCAATGCCGCAAAAATCGGCACGCGCAAAGGCAAGCCTTTCTGGCGAGTGAAGATCGACGGTACGGATCTCGCGGACGTGACCGGCTACGCCGATCCCGCGCAAATTGCCAACTTCTCCATGCAAAAAGGCGACTTGAGCGCGCAATTGCCCGTGGCGGTCGATCCCAATACCGGAACAGGACCGGATAAAACCCCGGCAACCGAACCAGTGCCCTCAGGCCCCGTGACCATCGTGCGTCCGTTGGCTAGCGCCACCGTGCGCGGAACCGTCGCGATCAACATCCAGACACAGAAAGGCGTCAGCTCCTTCGTGCTGCGCATCGGCGATGATTTTACCTATGCCACCGCGCTGCCGCAGGATGACGACACCACCACGACCACCTACAGTTGGAACACCCAACTTTTAACGAATCTTGATCCCACACGCAGCGGGTTGCCCGCCCGCTACCAGACGATGTTGCGCTACCCTGACGGCGATTACAATCTTACGGTCATCGGCCTGGATAAGGACAACAAACAAATGGGCGTAAACCAGATCAAAGTGACGGTGCAGAACGGCATTCCAGACAGCGAGATGCCCACGGATTTGCGTTTGAAATATCAGTTCCCCGAAGGCGGGGGCGATGATCGTTATCAAGTGCATGGCGAGGGACAACTCTTCGGGTCGTCCACCAAACAGGGCGGAGCATTGAATGCCCTGCTTGATGCGCAAATTCGGCGCTCGATCATTGAAGTGAAAGCCGCCACGGGCAACGCCGAACTCCGCACCTCCCTGCGTGAACCGCGCAACGATCTGCCCCTGACCTACGGGTTGAAGCAGAGCAGCATCCCGGAAGCGGATATCAGCGCGTTGTACACCTTGACCCCAAACGGCGATCTGACCGTCATCCCACAACAGCGCGAGAAAGTCTATCTGCCGTTGTCCGAATTTACCTTGCCGTTCCCCACCGATCCGGTCACCATCGGGTATCAGTGGTCCGCACAGATGCGCGTCGTCACCGATTTGCTGGCGCGCGATGCCACGCCGGTGCAGGCCAACAGCACCACTGACGGTCTGGAATGGATCAATAATCGACGCTGTATCCGCATCCGCTCCGAATTCAACCTGCGCGACAACCTGGAGATCGCCACCTCACCAGCCAGCGATGCCCCCGGCATGCGCGGAGCGAAAGCTGCTGCGACACCGGCAGCAGGCGCGGGATATAATCCAGGCGGGATGATGGGCGCGCAAAAGCCGACCGGCACCCCTTCGATCAAGGCCACCAGTGTCGTCGGCGTGCGCTACACCTGGTTCGATTTTGAACGGAATTCGATTCTGCAGATCGAGGACGCCTTCCTGTATACCTTCCCGGATTCCGCGCTCAGTGGGGGGGGAACCGGGGGCGGGACGCCCGCCACACCCACGAATCCGATGAACCCCGCGCCGGTCGGCAATCCCTTTGCCCCGGCCGGACCCGGCGCGGTGAATGGGCCGGGCGTTGGCCCGATGGGGGCGCCGCTGGGCGCACCAATTAATCCCGCGGATGGCGACACCGTTGACGACACGTTCGGCAATCCCTTTGGCCCGATCGGGAAACCCGCCACCGGCGGACCGAAACCCAGCACAAAACCAAAAGCCACCATCAATGCGTTCTATCTGGTGCGCTATACGTATCGTGCGCAATTGGAAGAAGCCACACCCACAGACTGATGAATACGGACACCGGGGGTGCGACCCACCCCCGGCCGGCCTGGTGGCGCTTTCATGCAGGATTTGCTCTCCCCGCTATTCCGCCGTCCACTGGTCTGCCTGACTTTGCTTTGGGCGACCGGCATCGTGCTCGCGACGACCATGCACGGCTTCTGGGGTGTCTGGCTGTTGGGAGCCCTGCTGTTATGCGCCGTCTGGTTTCTTTGGCGTGCATGCTCTCCCCTGATCGCTTCCGCGCTACTCGCCGCGGCATTTGTACTGCTGGGCGCCGGGATGACCGCCTTTCAAGCCCGGTCCCCGGTTCCCGATGATCTCCGTTTCTTACCTCCGGGCGTCATACAGATCACTGGTTATCTGTCCGCGTTGCCCGCACAGACCAGTTACGGTTGGCAGGCGCCATTTCGTTTGACGGCACGCGCGGAGGACCGTCAATGGCTCCCCGCGGCTGGAACCATTTCGCTGTCCGGTCATGGAGAAGCGCCGCCATCGCGCGCCTATGTCCTGGTGAGTGGTCAGACGCTGCCCGCAGGCGGCGCATTGAATCCCTATGGCTTTTCCTGGGCGGAATTTCTGGCAGAGCGTGGCTATACCTATCGGGTAGCCGCCGAATCCTACCGTATCCTGCCGGGGTTGGCGCCAGTTTCTCCGCTACTGCCGCTGCGTGCCTTTCTCAGTGTGCGCCTGGCGGCGACGATGCCCGTTTGTTTCGGGCCGCGCTACGCGCAATTGCTGGAGGGGTTGCTACTCGGGGTGCATGGCGCGCCATTGCCCGAAGACATCACCGAGAGTTTTCGCCGCGCGGGCACCATTCATCTGATGGTCGTGTCCGGCAGTCAGGTGACGTTGTTAGGCAGTCTGTTGTTGTTGCCGTTGGGGCTTCTTGCCGGGCGACACGGTCCAACCAGCTTTCCGCGGGCGCGCATGCTGCTCCTGCTGGCTACACTGCCGTTACTCGGGTTGTATATCGCCCTTGCGGATCGCGGACCGTCCGTCGATCGCGCGCTCATCACCTTCCTGTTGATGGTCCTGGCGCTCTTCCTGGCCTTTTCTCCCCTGGCCCGGCGACGTGCCTTCCATCCCGATAGCGTGACGCTGCTCGCCGCCGCGGGCTTAATCACCCTTATCTGCCGTCCGGCGCTTCTCTTTAGTCCGAGTCTGCAGCTCACCTATGCCGCGGTTCTAGGGTTAATTCTGCTCACACCGATCTTCATGCGCTTACTCGTGCGATGGCCCTCCTGGCTGGCGTTGTTACCCGCGGCCACGCTAGGGGCGGAAATCATGACCTTACCGGTGCTCGCCTGGTATTTTGGGCGACTACCGGTGCTGGGGGTGTTTTCGAACCTGGTGGCGGTGCCGGTCGTCGGTCTGTTGCTGCCGCTGGGACTCCTCACGTTGCTGCTTGCCGTGGTGGCGCCACCGCTGGCCGTCGCGCTAAATTATCTGAATGGCCCATTACTGTCGCTGCTGTTGGCCCTGAATCAGACAATAGCCAACATTTCGTGGGGACAAGTCAATTGGTATGTGCGCTCTCCCGGGCCATTGCTCGCATATAGTGCACTGGTCACCCTCGGCATGATTTTGCTGTCCCGGCTGGCGCACAGAATACAACAGGAATGGGCAGTTCCGGCAGGGAGCACGCCGCCGATGTGGTAATGTAATAGAGCATGCGCATGGAATCCGCGGCAATATCTGTTTCAACAGAGCTTATTGTTGGGCGGGAGAGCGTAAATCACCGCGTTCCGGCGCGGGAATGAGGGTGTAACAGTGGCAGAGACGACCACGATTACCCTGGCGGAGGTGTCCCGCCAGGCCGATAAGATTATCGCGAATGTCGAGCGCGTCATCCTGGGGAAGCGGCGGCAAATAGAGTTGGCGTTGACCGCGTTGCTCTGCGGCGGCCATGTGTTATTAGAGGATGTACCCGGCGTAGGTAAGACTGTGCTGGCTAAAAGCCTGGCCGTTACCCTGGGTTGCTCCTACAAACGCATCCAATTCACGCCGGACTTGCTGCCGTCGGACATCACCGGCGTCTCGATCTATAATCAGCACAGTAGCGAGTTTCGTTTCCTGGAAGGGCCGGTGTTTGCCAACATTGTGCTGGCGGATGAGATCAACCGCGCCTCGCCAAAAACACAAGCGGCACTGTTGGAGTGTATGGAAGAACATCAGGTGACGACTGATGGACATACACGACACTTGCCGTTGCCGTTCTTTGTGCTGGCCACGCAGAACCCGATTGAATATGAAGGCACCTACCCCCTGCCGGAGTCGCAACTCGACCGTTTCCTGCTGCGCCAGAGCATTGGGTATCCACCGCGCGCGCAAGAGCGCGAGATCATTGTGCAGCAAAGCCGATATAACCCGTTGAACGACCTGGAGCCGGTCATTGATGCTGCTGGGTTGCTGGCCATGCAACAGGCGGTGAAGACGGTCCATGTCAGCGACAATGCGCTGGATTACCTGCTGAATATCGTTGAAGCCACGCGCGTCCACCGTTCGCTGTATCTCGGCGCCAGCCCGCGCGGTTCTATTGCCTTGCATCGCGCCGCGCAATCCTACGCCGCCATTACCGGTGAAACCTTCGTCACGCCGGATCATATAAAAGTGCTCGCGCCCTATGTCCTCAGCCATCGCGTGATGGTGCGCCCCGAGGCCCGCATCGACGGCGTCACTGCCAGCGAAGTGATTGAGGAGATTGGGAATAGCGTGCCGGTCGACAAAGGGTAAGATCGGATGGGATACCGCGCTCATCACCAGACTTACGGTAAGGAGATATCCGATGCAACATTTGTTCTACACATCGTGGTTGCGCGCCGGTAGCGTCATCTTGATGCTGGCTGTCGCCGGGTTGGTCGGTACACGATCCCGGGGGGCGGACACGCTGCCGTTCCTCCACCCGATGTTTGGAGATCACGCGGTACTGCAACGCAATATCCCCGACCCGGTGTGGGGGTGGACGACTCCCGGCGTGAAAGTGACAGTCGCCGTCGACAACGCGAAACCATGCGCCACGCTGGCGGGCGCTGATGGGCGCTGGCAGGTGAAGATCGGTCCTTTCCACGCCGGTGGACCGCATACCCTGACCATTATCGGACCACAAACCGTGACGCTCCAAGATATTCTCTTCGGCGATGTCTGGATCTGCTCCGGGCAGTCGAATATGCAGTTTGGTGTGAATGGTGCGCTCAATGCACCGGCGGAAATCGCCGGCGCCGCAAATCCGCAAATACGCCTCTTTACGGTGGGGTCAACGATTGCGCTTGAACCACGACCCTTGGTACAGGGTAGCTGGAGTCTATGCACGCCGGAAACGATCCCCGGCTTCTCTGCAGTCGGGTATTTCTTTGGACGCGCTCTTCAGCAAAGTCAGCATATTCCTATCGGGTTGATCAATAGTTCGTGGGGCGGCACCATCGCCGAGGCGTGGACCAGTGGTGATGGATTGTCGACCATGCCGGATTTCAAACCGAGTGTTGACCGGATGCGTGAGGTCGCCGCCATGATGAAGCGTGGTGACTACAGCCTGGAGCGCGAAATGCAGAGCTGGTATGCGAAGAATGATCCCGGCTCAGCCACCGAACCAGGGTGGGCCGACCCGGCGTTCGATGCCCAGGCATGGAAGACGATGACGCTGCCGACCTTATGGGAAGTTGCCGGGTTGCCGGATTTTGACGGTATTGTGTGGTTCCGCAAAGAGGTGACATTGCCCGCGGAGTGGTCCGGCAAAGAATTAGTGTTGCATCTGGGGCCGATCGACGACCGTGATACCACCTGGTTTAACGGCATAAACGTGGGCCATATGGACCAGTGGAACCTGGACCGCGTCTATACGATCCCCGCAAAGTTGGTCCAGGCCGGGCGCGCGGTGCTGACCGTCCGTGTACTCGACACCGGAGGTGGAGGGGGCATTTATGGTCAGGCCGCGCAGATGCGCCTGGAATGTAAGGATGACGCGACGAAAACTATCTCGCTGGCCGGCCCCTGGACCTATCAAGCGGGCACACCACTCGCACAACTGCAAAGCCCGGCGCCGACCGGCATTGATCAAAATCCGAACGTCGCTACGGTGCTCTACAACGGGATGATCGCCCCACTGACACCCTACGCCATCAAAGGCGCCATCTGGTATCAGGGAGAGTCCAACGCCGATCGTCCGAAGCAGTATCAAACGCTGTTGCCCACCTTGATCACTGATTGGCGCGCCCATTTTGGCGTAGGCGACTTCCCCTTCTTCGTGGTCTCATTGGCCAATTTCCTGAGCGTGCAAACGCAACCGGCGGAATCCGGTTGGGCGGAACTGCGCGAGGCGCAATGGTTGGCCACGCGCCGTGTGCGGAATGCGGAACTGGCATTGGCGATCGATATCGGTGATGCGGGGGATATCCACCCGAAGAACAAACAGGAAGTGGGTCGTCGCCTGGCGCTGGCGGCGCGCGCCACCGTCTATAAAGAGAAGCTCGAGTATTCCGGACCGGTGTACGGGAAGATGAAAGTGCAGGGCAAGTCGATTCACCTCACCTTCAGCCACCTCGGCGGCGGACTCGTCTGTAAGGACGGCGACAAACTCCAAGGGTTCGCTATTGCCGGCAAGGATAAAGCCTTCAAATGGGCGGATGCGGTCATCGACGGCAACTCCATTATCGTTTCCTCTCCTGATGTCGCTGCTCCCCTTGCCGTCCGTTACAACTGGGCCAATAACCCGATCGGCAATCTCTACAACCGGGCTGGCCTGCCTGCCGTGCCGTTCCGCACGGATATGTAGGGACAGTTGATGACTTTGCCACGTATACGTGTTGCGGGGAATCGATTTGTCACCGAAGAGGGCGCGCCGTTCGTCCCATTCGGGGTGAATTATTACCGGCCGAACACCGGATGGGCGCCACAGGTTTGGCGGCAATTTGCTGCGGTTTCCTCATGAGATGATTTTGCGCGTTTGCGCCTCGTTCCGTCCTGCATACCTGGACGCCTTCACGACGCAGGTCTCCGCTGTGTAGTCGAAAATGAATTGGAGCATCAACGCTTGTGCGGTTGACGCGTAAGCTTACGTCTGAAAGGAACTCGTTATGTCGCCATCTCGTCAGCGCTGGTTGTTGGTCACCCTGGTCTGTCTTCTCGGGTGTGCCGTGTTCGCGCACGCCCAGTTATTCAAGTACCCCGAACAATTGGACCCGCTGAAACTCGATGCCAATGGGAGCAATAGTTGGAACGTGGAAGTCACTAAACTCACCCCAACCTCCGGCATCCTCTACCCCGGCGACACAGTCTCCCTGCAGTTAACACTCAGCAACACCGGCAACACCGCACTGATCGGCGCGCCGACGGTGGAAATCGTGCATGTCGACGCGAAATTCGAAGGTTTTGACGGCACCCGCGGCGATATGATGATCGGCGGTTTTAAGATGCGCACCGTGCCGCTGGCGCCTGCCGACCGCTTCATGCAGCCCGCGGTGAACATCGACCCGGGCAAGACCGCGACACTTACCTGGATGCAAACCGACCCCAAGGCTTACGCCAAATTCGGTCTCTACGCCGTAGTGGTAGACATCCCGGGCAAGGGGCGGCAAGGCGTCGGCAGTTTCGCACGGGTCTATCCGCCGAATCCGGCAGCCGGCGACGGCAAGGATTCGCCATTGCTGTACAGCCAGAATATCTGGTATATGTGGGGACCGCAACAGTTGGACGCCGTTGCGCGCCTGGGATATAAGTGGGTCCGCACCGACGGTTTCCCGAATTGGAACGGGGTGGCCACGCGCAACCATAACGACGGACCTGACGGCCCCTTCGACTGGACAAATACCGACGCCCAAATTGAGCATTATCGCCGCAACCACCTGTGGATTATGAGTAATATGTATGGTGGCCCGGAAGGCGCGGTGACGGACGCCAACCGCAAAGCGTATAACATGATCCACCAGCCGATCTATGACGACACCTGGGGGATGTTTGTCGAGGAAGCCGTACGCCGCTACTGTGGAAAAGACGGCAACGGACCGCTGCAGATCATCGACTACTACAACGAACCCTGGGAAGGCGGCGGTATCAGCGGGTGGAAAAGCGACGCCTTCCGCTATCGCACCATCTATAAAATTATCTACGACCGCGCCCATCTGGCCAGTCCGTTCATCAAGGTAGGCGGTTCCTCCAGCATTATGAATACGGAAGACAAGTTCTTCTCGCTGAAAGATTGGCAGAAGGATTATAAATTCGATGTGCTCACCGACCATTATGTGCAGCCGTATGCCTGTTGGGGCCCGCGTGTGGCACAAAAGCTGGGTATCATCTCCATCGAAACCGAGACGTGGATGGGCAGCAGTCCGGATCGACTGGTGGCGACCTGCAGCCATTTCCTCGCCGCGGGGCAGAAGAAAGTCACACCAAACCATCCCGAGCAGTTGATGTGGAAGAACGGAGAGATCATGTGTCGTCCCACCGCGGTGGCGGCCAACGCCTTCCTCAACTTCACCGCTGGGCGCAGCTTCACGCGAATCGCCTTCACGGATCATCTTCCCTGGCTCTACCAATTCGGCAGCGACACGAACTGCTGTTTCATCCTTGCCGGGGACCGCAGCATGATCAATCCGGACACCGTGACCATGTACGACCAGATCAAGGCAGACGGTGTGCTCACGATGAGTAATCTAGGGGGGAAGCTGAAGGTGTATGATATTTACGGCAACCTGTATCCCGCAAAGGCCGGCAACTACACGTTGCCTTGTGGCTTCACCTCGGTATACCTGGAAGCGCCGGGGCTGACTGCGGCGCAGGTGATTGCCGCGGTGCAGGCCGCGCGCCTGGAGAAAGTGAAACCGGTAGAATTTTTCGCCGACGACTTTGTTACACCCATCGCCGATGCCAAAACCATCGACGTGGACGTACATAACGTGCTGAACCGCACCATTGTCGGCGCCGTCACCGTGACCACACCGGCCACCATCACACTGGCGCAACAGACCTTTCCGGTGACCTTACGCCCGGGCGAAACACGCACGCTGCAACTGCCGATCAAGTCCGCCGTGGTGAATCCGGCCAATGCCTATACCTTCACCTTCCATTTTGCCGGCGCCGATGGAACAGCAGACCTGCGCGACGTATTGGAAGTCAACACACTCGCCTATGGCACTCCGGCCCTTGACGGCTCACAGACGGGTTGGGAGAAAGCTGTGCCGGTGCTGGTACATGGCGCCGACCTCAAACGCGATTTGTCGGAAACGGCCTGGCGTCCCTGGGAGCAGGAGAAGGATGTGACCAAGGGGCTGGCGGAAGTCCGTTTTATGTGGGATGAACGGAATATCTACCTCTGCGTGCGTGATCGTAACGCCGATTGGACGCCGAAGGCCACGCTGGCACACCGCAACGACGACGCGCTTTTCGGGAAAGACGACATGGCGCACACGTACATTGGCAATATTTGGGATAGCCTGCCCGGCAGCGGCCACTGCCTGCAACTCGCCTTCAACCTGGGACAGCGCACACAACTGTTGCCAAACTATCCCGCCGTGCCTGCGAAAATGATTGTGCAGGCCGACACCGACTATGAGTATGATATCTGGAAGACGTTGGAAGGCCGCGACGAGATCTTCCGCAGCGCCGCGCCGAATCTCACCTTCCTCAATTTCCTCCCCCGCTGCGAGCCGCAAGGATACAACGGGATTCCCGACGGCGCCCGGGTAAAAATCACCCGTGAGGGTATCGACACCACCTATCAGATTGCTATTCCCCGTGCGGACATGCCACAGCTCGTGCCGCAAGCCGCTAAAGGGCTGAAACTCACTTTCGCCCTGCCCGGTTCCGGCATCTTCTTCGGTACTGGACGCAGTCGCACCCGCTTGAATGCGCTCACCCTGCTACCTACCTGGTCACCCACTCCTTCCAACGATATCCGGTGGGGGTTCACGAAATAAGTGGAGACGGTAAATATGCCGGTGTATTACTCAGGCTATTTTGATTATGGGCCTTCGCCTACCTCGGCAGTCATGCACGGACGGTTCAAAGGCCCGCCTTGCCTTGCCCCGGTAGCGATGTGGTATGATAACGGACATTTCATGACGAGATAGGAACTGCCATGCTTGACCCACGATTAATTCGTTCCACGCCCGAAGTGGTGGCTGACGCGATGCGTCGACGCCGCAAAGAGCTCGATCTGGATGTGCTCACCGCGTTGGAGCAGCGCCGGCGCAGCGCGTTGACGGCTGCCGAAACCCTGAAGGCCGAACGCAATACTGTGTCGCAACAGATTTCCGAGTTCAAGAAGCGCAAGGAAGACGCCACCGCGTCTATTGAAGCCATGCGTCGTGTGGGCGACGAAATCAAAGCGCGGGATGACGAAGCGCGCGTCGTAGAAGAAGAATTTTTACAGTTAGTCATGGGTATCCCCAATATTCCCGATGTGACCGTACCTGACGGCGCCGATGCCGACGATAACGTGGTGGTGCGCACATGGGGCGAGCCGACAGTCTTTGATTTTCCCGCCAGACCGCACTGGGAAGTGGGTGGAGCACTGGGATTGCTCGATTGGGAGCGCGCAGCGCGCATCGCCCAAGCACGTTTCTCGCTCTTCCTGGGACTTGGCGCGCGCCTGGAGCGCGCGATCATGCATTATATGCTGACGCTACATACCGAGAAACACGGGTATACTGAAGTGTGGCCACCCTTCCTGGTACATCAGGATTCGCTGCGCGCCAGCGGTCAGTTGCCGAAATTCGAAGAAGACCTTTTTCGTCTACGTGAAGGATTGTACTGCAGCCCAACCTCTGAAGTGCAGCTGACTAATCTGCATCGCGGCGATATCTTCGAAGCCGGTGAGTTGCCGCGCTGCTACACCGCCTACTCGCCATGCTTCCGCGCCGAGGCCGGCTCAGCAGGTCAGGAATCACGCGGGCTCATCCGCCAGCACCAGTTCGACAAAGTCGAGATGTATAAATTCACCACGCCGGAGAGCTCGATGGACGAATTGGAAGCTTTGGTGGGAAATGCCGAAGCAGTGCTGCAGGGGTTGGGGTTGCCGTACCGTGTGGTGCTGTTGTGCAGCGGCGACATGGGCTTTTCGGCGGTAAAAACTTACGACCTGGAAGTCTGGATGCCCGGTATGGGTAAGTTCGTTGAAATCTCGTCATGCAGTAACTGTGGCGATTTCCAGGCGCGGCGCGGCCAGATTCGTTTCCGCCGCGAACCTGGCGGAAAACCGGAACTCGTGCATACACTCAACGGATCCGGCCTGGCCATTGGCCGTACCTGGGCGGCTGTGGCGGAGAACCATCAGCAAGCAGACGGTACGATACATGTCCCCGAGGCCTTGCAACCATTCATGGGAGTGGCGCAGATAGGGTAACAACGCACCCACTTCAGAGAGGGCGAGTTGCCTGTGTCATGATTTAATCCTGGCAACTCACTCTCTCCACACCCCTTCGGGATGAAGTATGGTTGAGATAAACGCCATTTTTACAAGCCGTCGCGAAAGGTATTTGCCCGACCATCGCGAATAATTGAGATAGCCCGCTTTATTCGTGAAGCGAATAAAGCTTCGGCTAGTTGTAGCATTATACATGCGTTCATGAATAATGCGAGTCGCGCGAATAGTCGATTCCCCAACACCTACCCCATAGAAGAGGCAGATGCGCATGAGTCTGATTCGTAATCGCCTGTGGCTTTGGGGCCATAGCGCCGGCGCCCATAACGGCCAGTATCATTTACCCGCGGATTCTCGCATGACCCCCGTGGAAGCTGCGTATTACCTCGGCATTTCCAACCTCATTATGGTCAACTACGCCGATGCACCGCGCCCACCCTTCGCTCCGCACATGATCGCCTTTCGACCGTTGAAGCATGTCGTTTGGTCGGCGATGGGTGATTCGTCATCAACACAAAGCTATCTGGATGAAGTGTTGGACCTGGCAGCACACTTCCCAAATCTTCATGGTGCAATATTAGACGATTTCTTTCATGCACCGGACGCGACGGGAACCTTCAGTCGACTACAGGCGGATGATCTATTGGCGTATCAACGCCGACTGCACGCGACGACGCCCCCCCTCGATTTGTTTGTGGTCGTCTATGCACAGGACCTGGAACTCCCCATACGTCCATATCTCGAATACTGTGATGTGGCAACCTTCTGGACGTGGCGTGTAGAGGATTTACCGAACCTTGAACATAACTTCACCCGCCTGGAAGCCGCTGCGCCGGATACACGCCTGATGCTTGGGTGTTACCTGTGGGACTTCGGGGCGGCACAGCCCATGCCACTGGAGTTGATGCAGCACCAATGTCTCCTCGGGCGACGCCTATTGCGCGAAGGTCGCATCGAGGGGATGATCTTCCTGTCCAATACTGTCTGCGATCTGGAACTGGACACCGTCGAATGGGTGCGTCAATGGATCCGTGATGTCGGGGACAACCCCGTGCGATAACGAATCCGACGCGGCATTGACGGGTTGTTTACCGGGAGACCACTACCATGACCGAAATTCCTCTTTTTCGTGTGGTGGGCATGCTGTGCCTGCTCATATACGGCGCGCTCACTACCGCATCCGCAGCCACTCCGCCCTCGACGCCGCCACCACCACCGGAATTACAATTATGGCTGCGCGCCAGTGATCTGGGGAAGACGTTGCAGGACGGCGACCGGGTGAGCCGGTGGGCGGATGCCAGCGGTCATGATTTTGACGCCCTGAGTAGCGGTGATTTGCGTCCCTTATTTAAAAAAACAGGCAGTTTCGGCAAACCCGCTGTGGTCTTTTCCGGCAATGCCAACGCCACCCCGAAAGTTATTCAGCGCGTTGAATTGCCGTTGAAAGGTGAGTGGCGCGGCGGCACGATCTTTTGCGTCGGCACTCACCTGGGACAGGCCAACTGGCTGGGCACCATGCCCGGCAATATTGGTGAAGTGCGCATCATCGGCAGCCTGCAACATTGCAATAACCCCGCGTCGCCGGCGTGCCCCCTGGAAATAGACAACACCAACAACTTACAAGTGGTGACAATCACTGATGGACTCGATGCGGATGGGTCGCTGAAGATTGACATCTATGCGGACGGCGTGCGCAAAAGCGGGTTAACCAGCGACCAGTGTGTGTATGGCCTGCTCTGGGGCAACGCGCATCTCGGCTCCTATTTCGATTGGGGCGCATTCAATGGTGAAATCGCTGAATTTTTAGTGTATCGCGGGGTGTTGCGCGCAACGGATCGCGAGGCCGTCGAGCATTATCTGCGCATGAAGTATGGTTTACCCGGCGCGCGGGTGGATGACCCGGTACAACCGGCAGGCTTCCCACTGCCGCCGACGCCTCCCGTCCCGGCAGCCCCGCCGGTGACGAAACAACCGATTCTCACGCATCTCCAACTCTGGATGCGTGCCGATGATGTGACGTTACGCGATGGAGCGCGCGTCGACAGTGTACCGAATGTCGCGAGCGCCAGACACCCGCTGCAGGCGATTGGTGATGCCCGCCCGCGTTTGATCGCCGATGGCATGAATCATCGCCCGTGTCTCCGCTTCGAAGGCGATAAAACCGCCAAACCCGAAGTGCGACAGAAACTCTCCGTCACGCTTCCAGGGCAGTGGCCGGAAATGACCTTGATGGTCGTCGGCACCGCGCTCACCCAGAACGGGTTGTTGGGCACTGATGTCGGGTCAGCGGCGGAGGTGCGCATCATTGGCAGTACGCAGCATTGCGGCAGTACGCTGGTGACATCGGCGCCGCTCTTCGGCCAACTCGACAAACAACTCCTCACGCTAACGGTGCGCTTTGACCCACACGGCGGCGTCATGTCCGAATATGCCAACGGGATTTTGCAGCAACGTGCGATCGCGGAGGCCGCAAAAGTCCGTCAACCATATGTTGCCTGCGGGAATTTTGTTCTCGGAGAATATTTCGATCCCTTCCACGGCGATATTGCCGAAGTGATGGTCTACGATCGTGTACTCACCGAAGCGGAACGTCAACAAAGCGAGACGTACCTGGCGCAAAAATGGGGCCTGGTGTTGCCCACACCGGAACAGGCATCATCCGCTCGCTCGCTATGGAGTTTCGCATTCCCCCACCTCCCGGCCGAACAAAACTGGGTCTGCAACAGCTTCAACGGCAAACACGATTGGGTATCATCGGGTATCTTCGACACCTGTCTGTTACCTGACGGCACACTGGTCACTTGCGGGGTGTGGGACGAAGCACACAAGGAAATTGGCTGGTTTAAAGACGGCAAAGCATTGGGGGGCTACGGCGGCGGCTCTACCGCGCTGGCATGCGATGGCCGCTTCCTCTATATCGGTGTCAGCGGGATGGGGCAAAAGCACAGTGGCATCAAGCGCTGGGCGCTGAAAGCCGGTGATCCGGCAGCATCCGCGGTGACACCGCCGTTGCCGATCCTCAATGTGCCCCCCGACGCCTGGCCGCACCCCTTCGCCGCGGAGACCGCCTGGCCGGAGATGAAGCCCGGTGATCCGGTCTGGTTCGACACCGCCGCCGCCTGGAATGAGGTGATCGGCCTGGCCATTCACGGCGGCGAGTTGTTCACCACCATCACCGGGATGCACGAGATCAAAGTCCTCGATGCCGTCACTGGAAAAGTGAAACGCACCTTCCCTGTTGAGGCACAACCCGAGCGGCTGGCCATCGCCCCGGACGGTTCTCTATGGGTGGTAGTGGGGACGGAAGTGCGGCAGTATGCCGTCGACGGCACGCCCACCGGTAAAGTCATCACCGGCCTCCTGCCCGGTGGGTTGGCTTGCGACCCGCAAGGGCGCGTGCTGGTTGGCGACATGGGTGCGCGGCAGCAGGTGATTATCTTCGATGTGATCGGAGCGCAACCGCGCGAAGTGGCAGCGTTGGGTGAGCGTGGCGGGGTATTCACCACCGCGCGCCGGGGTGAAATTACGCCCGACCGGCAGCTCAACCCGAGTGATGTGGAGGTTGATGCCGCCGGCAATATCGCGGTGCTGACCGGAAATACCTTCATCCGCGATTATACCCCGGCGGGCAAACTGCGCTGGCAACTCGAGGGCGCCAGTTTCTGTACCGTTGGCGACTTCGACCCGGCCAGCGACGGACAGACGCTCTACACCGGTCGTCACGAATTTCATTTTACGCCACAACCACCGGCGGCGGTGACCACCGCACAGGCATCGTGCTGGCGTCTCAGTGCATGGACCATCGACGAGCGTAAATACGATAAGGATTTAGCCAACTGCTACACCCAGGACATCATCATTAAACGGTTGCACGGCAAGCTCTACCGTTTCACGCTGGGCAATGATCTGCGCATTGAACGGCAGGAATCCAACAGCGCCATCTTCACCCCGCTGGCGATATACGGTTTAGATGAACGGCCCAACTTCTGGCGTCCTGCGGCAGCGCCAACATCCGGACGCTATCTGTGGGTCGACCGCAACGGCGATGGCCACGTACAAGCAGCGGAAATCAGCCTGCCGGCAGACGGGACGCATAACGTCACCCAGGCCTTCGATTTGTTTATTGACGACAACGGCGACCTCTGGGAACCGCAGGACCGCTGGGGGCTTCGTCATATCCCGGCTCGGTATGGGGCCGACGGTTCGCCGACCTGGAGTCTGCGCGACGAAGTAACGATACGGCGTCCGGGTGAACTGGTCGATGTGCAGCGCGTGTGCTATTATCCGGCAACCGATACCATGTATCTGGCCGGCGGCACCTGGGAGCACTCCTCCGCGGGTATTTGGGGCTTCGGCCACTGTGGCCGTGAAACCCTGCGCTACGACGACTGGAGCAAACCGACCCGCCATCTGCGCAGCCGCATGGTCTATCCTCCCGGCACCGACAATATGCGCGCGTTGATCATCGTGCCGCAGGCCAACCGCCTCTTCGTCGGCGAAATGGGCAGTGCCGTGATTTTCGCCTTCGATACTACCGACGGTAAACTTCTGGGCATCCTGGAACC
>Ga0073936_10001896_pt1 | contig 31747 bp, 17 predicted proteins | sample AliMusrvi5mmetaG_FD_87041 | JGI IMG/M metagenome (GOLD analysis project Ga0073936, IMG submission 87041) | Freshwater lake bacterial and archeal communities from Alinen Mustajarvi, Finland, to study Microbial Dark Matter (Phase II) - Alinen... | ecosystem: Environmental > Aquatic > Freshwater >...
GTAGAGATGGGGGCCTCCGGGGGCGGCATAGCCTGGCAGCAGTTGTTGGTACCAGAGATAATCCCAATCTTTCATGAAGACCAGTACCTGCACATTGGTGGGGGCGCCGTCGGACAGGGTCATCGTCCAGTTTAATTGCCCGAAACCGAACCAGGTGCGGGTGGGGGCGATCAAGGCCAAGTCCCGGGTCCCAGGCCCGGTGAGCGTGAAGGACAGCCTATTGGTGCCTTCGGGGATGAGATTTGTGGAGATGGCCGAAATGGGCTGAGACGAGAGGCCCAGAGGGACGATCTCGCTTGAAAGGGGAAGATCCTCTGCACGGATCACAGGGAGTGCAAGATGGGTGAGGACGACGAGGCTGATAGCTATTCTATTCACAGGTGTTTCCGGGTTTGAAAAGTTGATCCACAGAGAACGTCAGTCCGTGCGGGAAGTCAATCCCGAAAACCTCTCCGCAACCTAAGCCTAAGTCGGGAGGGTAGAAAACTGTTTACATCGATTCTTACCGTACTTATGTTAACCGCTTATGCAAAGTTTGGTCACTGAATTGGCGGCGGGTGTGAAGATCCATTCCCTCGTGGGGGAGAATACGAGCCATGTGGTGGAACGCAATGGGCGCAGTGTGCTGATAGACTGTCATTCCTCCCATATCGCCCGTTGGCTGGACCGGCGTGGCCTGCCGCATCCCGAATGGATCCTGCACACGCAGGTGCAGCCGGAACATTGCCGCGAGGGTAATGGATTTCCCGGTGCCCGGATCCTTGTGCATGACGATCTTGCCGAGTTGGCGGGTGACCGGCAAGCCTATGAGCGCAGGGCGCATACCGTCTGGGAACACCCCGAGGAGTGGGGCGTCACGCTAGGGCGCGAACCCTATGGCATCGCGGGGAGTACCACCGTGTTTCCGCCCGAACGCCCTCTGAAACTGGGCGGTACGTTTCGTGAGGGCGATCGACTGACTTGGCAGGATCTGGTTTTTGTGGTGGTTGCCTTGCCTGCTCATGGGCGGCATCCAGTGGGATTTATCCTGGAACTGAACGGGACGCCATTGGCCCTGTTCTCTGGCGACCTCATGCAGGATCAGTCCCGGCTGGTAAATTTTTATGACCTTGAGATCAACTATGGCGGCACGTCATTGGGGGAATTGCCGGCCGCTCTGCGCGAGCTCGCCGGACATCCGGTGCGGCACTGGTTCCCCGCCACGGGCCCGGTGATCGGGGACGGACCTGGCCAGGCGCTGACCCTGGCGGCGGCCATTGAGTCCTATCAACAGGCGCTTGGGTGGCAGAGCGGGACCTTCCAGCCGGAGTCTTCGCCGGATTACCCCAAGGTTGGCCGCTACCGTCAGCTGCATCGGGGCATCTACCAACTCGATAATTTCGGCAACTGCATTCTGCTCGTTGACGAGGCGGGTCGTGGACTGATGTTCGATCCGGGGCCCTGTGACTATGAAGCGGCGGACCGACAGGCGAACTTCATCCGTGATTTGGAATTGTTTGAGCGCGAATGCGGGTTACGGACAATTGACCTGGCGCTGATTACGCATATTCACGGGGATCATTACGACATGGCGCCGGTGTTGCGCGAACGCTATCCGGGCTGCAGGGTCGGGGCCTGGGATCTGGTGGCGCGGGTGGTTGAGGCGCCGTGGGATTATCCGTATCCGGCGTTGCTGCCGTGGTACAACCTCGGTTTCGACCATGTGGCGATGGATGTGGTGTTAAGTGAAGAGGACCCGTTCCAGTGGCACGATACGGTCATTCGGTCGATCCACCTGCCGGGCCATTGCTACTGCCATGCGGGTTATCTGCTGACCTTCAATGGGCTGCGGTTGGCCGTCACAGGGGACACGATTCAAAGCCGGGGCGGAGCGGATGGATTATCATTCTTTACAAGCAATCACAGCGTTCCGGATGAATACAGCGGGATTTTGAAGACGTACCGCCGGATGTGTGCCGAAGGGGTTGATATGAATCTCGGCGGCCACGGTTCCCATTTTACGGGCTGTTCCGCGATGTATGCCGAGAGTTTGCGCCGCATCGAGTATGCCCAAAAGGCCCTGCGGGTTCTGGTCCCCGGCGGGGATCTGGAGGCGGCTTGCCTGCGGCCAGGCTGGCCGCACTGGCCAACCCGGGCTCAGAGCTGACGCATCTAAACCACCCAAAAATCAAGAGTTTTGACAGAATTTACAGAATGTTCAGGATGGTGAAAAAAGAATCTGCCTCTATTCCTAACCCGGCATAGCCGGAAACAAAATCCGAATTTTAAACATGGATGCACAGGATAAGTTGGATTAAAACCACTCCGTCTTTTCCCATTCTGTCAGTAAGGACTTCCGGCCAACCCCTACCAGAACATGTCCTTTTTGATTATCCTGTACATCCTGTCTATCCATGTTCGAATCTCTTCTTCTCAGCATAGCCGGCACCAAAAAGTTGGATAAATTATTTTGAGTCATATCATGTTTATCTGCAATGCATAGTGACGCACATCAAAAAAATCATGACCACGATGCGATTGATTCAAGTCGTAAGGGACTAATCAATTTTGCATATTTTGTTCATTCTGTCGGAAATTTTTCGTATAGGTGTGGAATTTAGATGCGTCTGCCCTGAACCCGGGCTTGAGTTTACAGGGTGTTTGCGTGGATAGTCGATACAATGGACAAAATGTAAAATAGTGGAGCGTAAGCGTCTCCAGGATAATAGAAAGGACAGGATATGAAATTCATACATATTGGTGTGGGCGGATTCGGACAGTGCTGGGTGCGGGTGCTGAAGGAGAACAAGGATGCGGAAGTAGTCGGTTTAGTTGACGTTAACGAGGAAGCCCTGCGGAAAACGTGCGAGATCGGCGGTTACAGTAACGACATCTGTTTCAGGTCACTGGAGGATGCGATCAAGAGCGTAAAAGCCGATGCCGTGGTATCGTCGACCCCGCCGGCGTTTCACAAGCATGACGTGATCACGGCCATGAAGGCCGGGTTGGATGTGATCAGCGAGAAACCCATGGCGGACTCCATGGCGTCGTGCAAGGCCATGCTGAAGGCCGCCAAGGAGACGGGACGAATGTACGTCGTCTCGCAGAACTACCGCTATTCGGCTCCCATGTGGACGCTGGCCAATGTCGTGCGGTCGGGGAAACTGGGCGCGATTGGACAGGTGAAGATGGATTTCTTCCTGGGCGTGAATTTTGGGGGAGGCTTTCGCCATGAGATGCCGTTTCCGGTCATTATAGATATGTCCATTCACCACTTTGACCTGATCCGGTTCGTGACGGGGCTGGATGCTGTCAAAGTGTCTGGGTCCGCATGGAATCCACCCTGGTCGAATTACAAGGGGGACTGTTCCAGTACGGCCCTTTTTGAGATGAATAATGGCGCCAGGGTTCTCTACAACGCAAGCTGGTGCGCCAAAGGTTCGTTTTGCGACTGGAACGCCAACTGGCAGATCGAGTGTGAGAAGGGGACGGTAACCTACCGGAACGGCGAGATACGTGTGCTCCATGTGCCGGAACTTTATAGCCTTGAGAAAACGGAGATCTTGCAGCATACCCAGCCGCCATTGACGGCGCAGCACTACGTTCTGGATGAGTTCATCCGTTGCGTGAAAACGCGTAAGCAACCGAATACGGTGGCCAAGGACAATATCCGCAGTGTCGCCATGGTCTTTGCCGCCGTCAAGGCCATGGAGACCGGGCGAAAGGTGGATGTGCTGGATAGTCAAACGCTTGCCCTCCTGAAAAAACGATAAGGAAGAGGGCCGACCACGCCATTGGAGGGTGACGCGTTGAATGGCGCAGGGGAAAACTGGCCAGCCATCCGTAGCTCAAGCCCGTTTCGGGCGCGGAGCGGAGGATGGCGGGGACGACGGGGCTCGAACCCGCGACCTCTGCCGTGACAGGGCAGCGCTCTAACCAATTGAGCTACGTCCCCCCCTTAAAAACAGGTGCGCAGTCTGTCGGAACTTCAGGGTGATTTCAATAAAAAAGTAAAAAACTTTTCAGATCCGATTAAAGATCAGGAGTGCGGCCACGGCAAGGGCGAGGGCAATCCGGTAATACCCGAAGATGGACATGGGATGTTTTTGAAGATAGCTGACCAGCCATTTTACCGCGAGTGCCGCCGACACCAAGGCGGTAATCAATCCGATTAAGGGCGCCTGCCAGCCGTAGGTTGAGAAGATATCATTGCCGTATTTAAGCGTGTCCAGCACGGTGGCCGCGCTGAGTGTGATCAGTCCGAGAAGGAAACTGAATTCAACGGCGGCAACCAGGGAGAGGCCAGCCCAGAGTCCCCCTAGAATGGTGGACAGGCTGCGACTGACGCCCGGCCACATGGCGAGAATCTGAACCGTTCCGATCAGTAAGGCCATTTTCCAGGTCAGGTCTGACAGGGACTTGGTCGAGGGAATGTCCCCTTTTCGTGTGCGCCGTTTCCATTCGATAAAAAGAATGACCAGTCCGCCGACGAACCAGGCCGCGACCACGGGCCATAATCCCTCTTCCCCGCCGCCGAAAAGGTGTTTTTTGATCCATTTCTCAAGTGTGAGTCCCGCGATCACGGCAGGGAGGAAGGCGATCAGCACATTGATTCCCAATTTTAACCCTTCTGGATTCCGCCCGATGAGCCCCTCGGCGATTCCCCGGAGTCGGCGGAAATAAAGTCCGGCCACCGCCAGGATGGCGCCGGCCTGAATACAAATGGCATAAGCCTCGGCCGCATCCTTGGTGGCGGCGGTCTGGCCAATATTCATGAGTTTCATGGTGAGGATTAAATGTCCGGTTGAACTGATCGGAAGGTATTCGGTAACGCCTTCAACAACTCCGAGAATGGCCGCTTGAAGCATATCCATAAATATAAAACCCTTCCAGATTACATGATTTTGAGCTTGGGTAGATCCTGGATGTCGACGGCGCCGACGAGCCTGCTTTGATCGTCCACAACCAGAAGATCATCAATATTGTGCTTCTCAAAGAGGTGCAGCACATCCGCGGCCAATCCATTGGCTTTGACCATAATGGGATTGCGAGTCATGAGGGCGGAGACCGGCATATTGACAATGTCCGGATAGTGCGGCAGATGCCGGCGGAGATCGCCATCGGTGAAGATGCCAAGGACGCGGCCGGTTTTGTCAAGCACGCCCGCCGAACCGCTCCGGCCCTTGGTCATGGCCAGAATGACATCCTTGATTTTGGCATTGGAGGGGACGGAGGCGATGCGGTTACCCTTGCGCATGATATCCGACACGCGGAGGAGGAGGGTGCGTCCGATGGCACCTGCCGGGTGGCGTTTGGCGTAGTCTTCGAGTTTGAAGCCGCGGGCATCCAGTAACACCATGGCCAAGGCATCGCCGACGGCCAGTGTCGCGGTGGTGCTGGTGGTGGGGGCCATATTGAAGGGGCAGGCTTCGCGCTCGACGGCCACCGAGATCGTTTCGTCGCTGAGTTTGGCCATCGAACTGTGGGGTTTGCCGGTCAGGGAGATGACCTTGATGCCAAAGCGGCGGACTAACGGGAGCAGGTTCAGGATCTCTTCCGATTCGCCGCTGTAACTGAGCGCCAGAAGAATATCGGAGGGGGTCAGGATGCCCAGGTCCCCATGCATGGCCTGGATCGGGTTCAAGAAGACACTTGTGGTTCCTGTGCTCGCCAGTGTGGCGGAAATCTTCTCGCCGATATGGAGGTTTTTGCCCACCCCGGTGACGACAACTTTGCCGCCCGCCTGGGTTGCCAGAATAATCATGGTGACCGCCCGCGTGAAGCCGGAGTCCAGTTCGCGTTGGACCTTCTGCAGGCCTTCGATTTCCATCTCGATGACAGCCCGTCCGCGCTGGATGGCCTCTGTGGCTTTTGAGGTGCCGGGTCTTTTCTTTTCAGTGCGGGGACGGGTTTTCATGAAGGGTATCCAGACGTCGTAGGGTGATAATGCAATTAGTTCTCAAGAATGGCGTCGGCAATGGCCGAGCCCATTTCCGCGGTTCCTGCCACTGTTTGGGACGGATTGGTTGTGATATCCCGGGTCCGGATTCCCTGGGCGAGGACATTTTCCACCGCCTGTTCGATGGCTTTGGCGGCGTCTTCGCGATGGAGCGAGTGGCGGAGCAGCAGGGCGGCGGAGAGGATTTGGGCGATCGGGTTGGCAATGCCTTTTCCCGCGATATCCGGAGCCGACCCGCCCGCCGGTTCGTACAGGCCGAATCCGGTTTCATTCAGGCTGGCCGAGGGCAGCATCCCGAGCGAGCCGGACAACATGGCGCATTCATCACTGATGATGTCGCCAAACATGTTGGGGCAAAGCATGACATCAAATTGCTGGGGGGAGCGCACCAATTGCATGGCGGCATTGTCGACATACATATGCTGGAGGCTCACATCGGGATAGGCTTGCCCGATGCCGGTGACGACCTCGCGCCAGAGGACCATGGTGGTCAGCACATTGGCCTTGTCGATCGAGGTCACTTTCTTCCGGCGCTGACGCGCCATGTCAAAAGCCATCCGGGTGACCCGCTCGATTTCGTGCCGGGTATAGGCCATGGTGTCAAAGGCCCGCTCAGTGGGGCCGGAGCCTTCGCGGCCTTTGGGTTGGCCGAAATAAACGTCCCCCGTGAGTTCCCGGACGCACAGGATATCGAATCCGGCAGGGCATAGATCCGGTCGGATGGGAGAGCAGGGCAACATTGAGGCGGGGAGTTTCGCCGGGCGCAGATTGCAGAAAAGACCGAAGTGTTTGCGCAGGGGTAACAAGGCGCCCCGTTCCGGTTGGTGGGGGGGGGGGAGTTTTTCCCAATTGGGTCCGCCCACGGATCCGAAGAGAATGGCTTTGCTGGCTTCACAGGTTTTAAGGGTGCTCTCCGGGAGGGCGATCCCGTGGCGGTCAATGGCGGCGCCACCAACATCGGCGTGCGTGAACTTCAAGTTGAAATCAAAACGTTTCTGGACGGCGCCCAGGACTTTAAGCCCCTGTTCCATGACTTCCGGACCAATCCCGTCACCACTCAATACTGCTATCTGGGTCGTGTTGCTCATAGGGTGGGGATGATGCCCAGAGCAGAGGATGGTGTCAAGTCAGAGGTCTCAAGTTTGCGCTGCGCTCCGGCGCGAATGGCATTTTGGTGCCAGCGTTCGATGTCAGTCTCTGCGATATACCAGAAAAGGGGGTAAATCAGTTTCTGGTAGGTCTCCAGATCCATGAACGCGAGTGATTCCGGCGTTAATTTGCTGGCGATGGCCTGAATCCACGGAGCCGGTTCACGGGTTTCCCATTTCCCTTTGTTCAGGGGACAGGCATTCTGACAGTCATCACACCCGTAGATCCACGGCCCCATCTTGTTCCACAGTTCCCCGGGAATGGGTAAGGCTTCCTCGTACGTCAGGTAAGCGATACAGCGCTTCATATCCACGACATAGGGTTCGGTCAGGGCGCAGGTCCGGCAGGCGTCCAGACAGGCTCTACAGCCGGTTGGGCAGGGGGCTTCCGGTGCGGAGGGCGGGTCTGGTTCCAGCTCGGCATCGATGAGCCAGGCTTCGATATTCAGCCACGAGCCGCACTCCTCAGTATAGGCAAAGCCGTTACGTCCGATTTTAACAAGACCGGCCCGCAGGGCGGCTTCACGGCAGGGGATGCCACCGATTTTAACCCGGTGTCCCAGCGCGATAAGTCCCTGCTTCATCTGCTTCGGCAGAGTATTGTCGGGGCACTCCTTGATGCGTCGGTCGCAAAGGTAGTTGCGTCCGATATGGCGGGTGACGGCTTCAGGGATGTCGTATTTCCCGTAGCGCCGGATGGCGACGACAATGGTCTTCGCCCAGGGGGCAAAGGTGGTAGGGGTGACGCGGCGCTCCATGCCTTGATAGAGCGACGCGGCATCGGGAAAACGCAGGGAGAGTCGCCCGAGCGCCGTCTGATATCCCTCAAACGGTTGAACTCCGGTGACCCCGCACGCCTGGTATCCGAGTTCCGCAGCAAGCGCCTTGATTTGAGCCTTCATCGTCATGACAGAAGGCATCATAGCTCAACCGAAAGTCGGATTAAAGGGATGAAATTGAAAAAGAAGGGTCGCTTTTTAACGACTGCATAACTATCTTTCATTCACGAAGTGATAGTTGATCTCTGATTGTAGCTCGAAATTGCACGTCAACATGTTGCAAACATTAGACTTATGAAGCATTTCGCAAAAAGCATCTTAAACTATTTTGCGACGTTCAATGAGACGCGGTTCCGGTTTGGCACGAAGCGCCTGGCCTATCAGTGGGCGGATCACCAGCAACACGCCTTGGATGTCTTGGATTTGGCGGTGTTCCCCGACATCCAGGCGCGCATTCTGGACTGTATTGCGGCAAATCAGCCCATCAACATCAGTGTAACAAAAGGGGAATATGCCATTCGTGTCAATGGACGCCCGCTTGTTGAGCGTCTCCTTGTGTCTCTCCAACAAGATACTGGCTTGCCAGCTTTGGAGAAAATTCTGGGGGAGCATGATTTTTATGCCGAACCGGTCCCCACGCCCCAAGTTGCTGGCCCAACAGACCTTTTCAGCCTGCCTATTGGTAGGCAGGAAAAGTGGTTGTTGTCATGTCGGGAGTATAACCTTCGTCTTCGCAAGATTTATTATCAGGGTTTGCTCGATATTCAGCAATCCAAGCTGAACGAACTGAAAGCCACCCTCCGCCTCGAAAACGCATTTCCCCGCGTAACCCTCGCCGCCCGCCAGGAGGAACAGAAATTCTTCAATGATCTTCAGGCATTGGCGGCGGGTGCCACCAGTCCCGCCGATTATGTGGCCGCGGTTCAAAGCCATATCGAGTCCACCATCAGCGACTTTGTGTTATTCGATCTTTATATGGTGCTGTCAGCCTTCTGGCATGGTGTCGGGACACAGTCATTATATCTGTTCTTTCATGACATCGGCCGGGATGAAGAAGTGCGTTATCCGATATTTTGTGCCGAAATTGAGGTGTCCACTACGGGTGATGCCGTGTCGCTTCGAAGTCCCCACGATGTGTTCATGTTGAACACCCCGGCCATCAACAGTTTTGAGTTCGATAGCGTATTGACGACACCCCGGGCCTGCCGGTTCTCTGAAGCCATGCCGGCACTCCTTCCAATCGAACAGTTTCTCCAGGCAAAATATAATGCCCCCAAGCCATTCCTGCTTGAGCGGGGATTTTCACCGGTGGTGGGCGACGGTCTGCCTGATGTCCGCTTCCGGGTCGCGTTGCAGGCGGTGGGAGATGAAGATCGCCGCATCCTTGATTATTCCGAACTGATGACCACGCTCGACAAGGGGGTGGGGCGGAAATTCATGGATATTGTCGGGCAATATGTGGGCGGGAACGTCAAGAATACATGGGACGATGTGAATCGTGACTACGGTGAGCGTTATCCCCACAAGTCCGTGGATCGACTTATCCATCCCAGTTCAAAGATCCCTCTTCCCCTGAATGAATCTCAAAAACGTATTTTGCTGGCCGCTGAAAATCCCGCAAACCGGATTATTGTGGTAGATGGCCCGCCGGGCACCGGGAAATCACACACCATTACAGCCCTGATCTATCAGGCGTCCCTTCTTGGGAAAAGCGTGCTGGTCACCTCACATAAGAAACAGGCCCTCGATGTCATTGACAACTCACTGATTGAACAGTTTAAGACCGTCCATCCCCGCGCTAAGCCTCCCGTGTTGCGACTGTTGTCGGGGGATGATCGCAGTGTAAATGAACCGGCTAACACACTTTCCGCTCCGGTCATTAATGCGGCCAGCCATCGCTATCAGGCTGATCGGACTGAAGCGGTCGAGCGAGACAGGCAAAATTTGTTGGGTGTTGTCCAAGTTGCCAACGAAAATTTCTGGGAAGGCGCGGATGTATATCCAGCCCTCCTTAAAGATGCGTTCACGCTTTCCTGTCTCCAGCAGACTCTTTTCCCGGATGGCTCTCCTGATACAGATGTTGCGGCTCTGCCCCAAGCGGCGTTGGATATCAAAATTGACGGAACGGAGGTAAACCGGTTGGCGGGGATTTTTGCAAAACTTCAAGCCCCAATATCAATGCAAGTCTTGTCGGATTTGGCCGCACGACGGAATGAATTGCCGAAAGCCTTGGAACAATGTGAACAGCTTAATGAAATACGACGCGGACTCGACGCTCGTCTCCTCGCAATAACCAAGCCCATCCCAGACGCTGTAGAGCGGCTTGGCTTGCTGATGGATGAAATGTCGTTTGCCTGTCGCGGGGATGTCCCCATATCCACGTTCACCGCATCCCCCATAGAAATAGCGAAAGAGTCACTTTTATTCCTGCCGGACATTTCGACCTATGCGGAATTGTGCGCTGTCCGGGATGATCTCCAGTTCATTACTGAGGAAGAACGTAAATTGCTTGGGAAGATCTTCCGTAATAAGGCGGTGGCAAAACGTCGGAAGGAAATGGCGCGGTTTCCCGCTATTGCCCAACGTATGGCGGATTCTTCAGCAAACGAAATGTTCCCCGAATACATGAACGCGGCCTCTGTCGTGGCTGGTGCCACCGTACAAATGCCTTGGCTGCACCCTGACTACCTTGTTCATGCGCATAAACGCCTACCCCCTGCGAGTTTGGCCCAATTGGCCAAAACCCTCCATAGTTTGGAGCTGAGCGAAACAATAACCATGGTGGCCGCCGTTAGGGGTGGTGATTTCTTTGAAATGACACCCGTTCAAATAAAGGAAGCCTTGGCGGGCTTGCGACGGCTCAGAGAATATCAGGCCCTGGTTGCAAAATTGTCCCCCATTTCAAGTATTTCCGGGATAGCGAACAGTGATCTGCCAGCCATGTATGCCTTTTTGAAAGACGTCGCGGCTTTGATGCCAGCGCTGGGTACGAAGGATATCACCTTCCTGGAGACCTTGTTACAGACCTATCAGCCTGTTTTGGCGGTGATAGGGGTGTCATCAGGAAACCTTCAAACGTTTTCGGCCTTAACATCTGGTTCTGGCAAGGCGGCGGATGTGCTCCGTTACATCGAATTGCATGGGCGCCTCTGCCGGTATCCGGATCTTCGTCCGCCATCCCGGCAATCCATCACGGGCTTTTATGACAAGACGCATAAACTTCTCGATCATGAACTGGATGGGCGGTTCAAGAATCTGCAAAATCACTCCGGTGATGTGGCAAGGATTCTAATTGCCATTCAATCGGGCAAGCGTATTTCTGAGGAACAGGCAAAGGCTTTATTCAAGTCGCTGGCCTGCATTATTGCCGAGCCGGGGTTGATTTCCAGGCATTTCCCGATGACGGAAGATCTTGTGGACTACCTGATCATTGACGAAGCGTCACAAGTCTCCATCGCGGAGTCCATCTCCCTGATGCTCCGCGCTAAACAGACGATTGTTTTCGGGGATGAACTCCAATATGGGGCGGTGGGGGCGGTCAATGTGGCGGAACGTTACGCCTCGCAATATTTCAAGGACATCCTGCGTGACTTTACGCTGGATACCAACCAGGCGATTCCTGATTCCGAGCGGGAACGAATCGCCAGCGAAGTGGCGCGTAATGTAACGGATGAGGAGGCGGAATCCGGCGGCACCTATGTCGTGGCACCTGGTACGAAAGAGTGGCTCAAGACGTTCAGCGTAAGGACATCCACGCTGGCTTTTGCCAAAGCTCTTAAGAACTATTCCGATTCGCTTAATATCCATTTTCGCAGCTTTCCCGAGATCATCAGTTACTCCAATGAGTTCTTCTATCGGCAGAGCCAGATCGACCTGGTCCCAAATCGGATTCGCACGAAACCCATTGGTGAAGTTTTGCGGTTTATCCCTGTGGAAACCAAAGGCAACTCAGGCCGGAACGTCAATTTGGATGAGATCGAGGCCGTCAAGGCTGACCTGGAACGACTCCATGCCAATGGTTACAAAGGAACACTCGGTGTTATCTGCTCATTTAAGGAGCAGGCGTCCCGGATGGAAGAACTCCTCCGCAAAGAATTATCCTTTTACACGGAGCTCGAACGCGATCACCGCTTCAGTGTCTGGTTTGTGGGCGATGTCCAAGGTGAAGAGCGTGACCTGATCTATTACTCGCTGGTTCAGGACAAGAAGCAGGGGAATGCCGATTTGGTTACCATCTATCCCAAGGTTGGCGGCACGGCGGACAACATTCGCCGCCTCAAGATGCAGCGTCTGAATGTCGGGTTCAGTCGGGCCAAGGACTCCATGGTGGTTGTCCATAGCATGCCATTGGAGGAGTATTCTGACACCCGGTTGGGTGATGCTCTGAAACATTACTGGAACATGCGGGAGGCTTGCCATGACAACTATGTGGCCGATGAGTCCGTGTTCGGGTCACCAGCAGAGAAGCGGCTGTATAGTTTAATCACCCAGACCGCCTTTTATCAGCGCCAGCGCGGACAATGCCGTCTGATGGCTCAATTTGAAATCGGGAAGTATATCCGGCAGGAATTCCACAAGTTCATTCCCCATTACCGCGTGGATTTTCTGATGACGTTAGGGCAGAACGGCAAGGAGAAATCGCTGATCATCGAATACGATGGAGTTGAGTTCCACACCAGGAACCCGGATGACGTTACGGCCCAGACTTTCGATCAGGAATATCTTGAGTACGACATTCAGCGCCAATTAGAATTGGAAAGTTTCGGGTATGGGTTTCTGCGAATCAATAAGTTCAGCCTGCTCCCCCGTAAAAAGGACGAAACACCGGTGGACGTGCTGAATGAAAGACTGGAGAATGCATTCCAATGACGATTGATCGTTCCCCAGAATATCTTGTGGGGCTCCTCAATGAACTGAGGCGCTTGTCGAAGGAAACCGAGTGGGTGGAGTTCAAGCGCAACGACGCCGAACCTGAAGAAATCGGCGAGTACGCCTCTGCTTTGTCCAACTCGGCCGCTTTAATGGGCAAGGCCTCTGCCTATCTGGTGTGGGGCATTGACAATGCTTCTCATGATGTGATTGGCACAACATTCTCGCCATCACGGGAAAAGGTGGGTAACGAGGAGATAGAAAACTGGCTGTTGCGGCTTTTGAGTCCCAAGATCGATTTCCGTTTTCATGAGTTCATTGTTGATGGCAAACAGGTCACCCTGATGGAAATCGGTCGCGCGTTCCGCCATCCGGTTCAGTTCAAAAATCAGGAGTTTATTAGGGTAGGGTCCTACAAAAAGAAGCTTAAGGAATACCCTGAGAAGGAGCGCGCATTGTGGCGTATTTTCGACACCACTCCCTTCGAGGATCATCTGGCTGCAGAAAACCTTGATGCAGACGCCGTCCTGCGATTACTGGACTATCCTGCTTACTTCGATTTACTTGAGAAGCCTCTGCCCGAGTTGCGAACCGGAATTCTTGACGCCCTTGCATCGGATCACATGATCGTGCGGAACACGGCTGGTGGGTGGAATGTGACTAATCTGGGTGCGGTTCTGCTTGCAAAGCGACTGGATGAGTTCCGTTACTTGGCTCGCAAGGCGGTGCGGGTGATCGTTTACAAGGGCGATGACCGTCTGGAAACGATCCGTGAACAGGTCGGCGGCAAGGGATATGCGAGTGGGTTCGAGGGACTCATCGGGTTCGTGAATACGCTTTTGCCAACCAATGAGGTGGTAGGGCAGGCGCTGCGGAAGGATGTGCCCATGTATCCGGAGGTGGCCATACGTGAATTGGTTGCCAATGCCATCATCCATCAGGACTTTTTCGTTACTGGCACCGGTCCCATGATCGAGATATTCCGGAATCGGATGGAAATCACAAATCCTGGTGTTCCGCTTGTGGATACAAACCGATTTCTTGATACGCCGCCGCGGTCACGGAACGAGGCGTTGGCGTCATTTATGCGACGCATCGGTGTTTGTGAAGAGCGGGGTAGCGGTGTCGATAAGGTCATTATCCAGACCGAACAATATCAGTTGCCTGCCCCGTTGTTTGAGGTGGCAGGCGACAATACGCGCGTCGTACTGTTCGCGCATAAGGCTTTTGGCCGAATGGCAACTGCAGACCGCATCCGGGCATGTTACTTACATGCTTGTTTACGATATGTTCAGCATGACCCGATGACGAACAGTAGTCTGCGAACAAGATTTGGAATTGCCGAAACGCATACGGCTACGGTCTCAAGAATCATTAAGGATACAATAGAAATCGGACTAATTCGTCCGATTAATGGAAGTGCCGGACGAAAATTCATGAAATACGTGCCGGCATGGGCCTGATCTTATTTGATTAGAATCCCGATATCGAAGAAAAGTATGCAGTCGAATATTGGTAATATGTTGATAATGCACAAGTTATGAACTTATGGTTTATTTGATGGGAATCCTTGCGGAGAATATCATGTCTGACATCACCCTTACCGAGTTGGAGGCCCAGACGCTGGCGCGTTGTCTGAGTGAGCATATTGAGCCGCCGGCTGGTCTGGCGGCCAAGCTCTTTCCCACGGTCCATGCCAAGTTCGATTTTCGTACACTCAATAACGCCCGAATTCCCACCATCGAATACGCCGGTAAACGCTCTGAGGCCGCCATTCTCAATGAAGCCTCCGCCTTCGGCGCTGGCTCACCACTCCAGGTCGTCCGCTTCTTTCAGGGGGGTAAGCTCAAAAAGAGCGCCGATCAAATGGAACTTTTTGCCCGGGAGGGTGGCGAGACCTACGAGACCGGCTGGAAAAATCTCATCGTACAGGGGGACAATCTCCAGTTTCTCAAAACCTGTTTCATCAATCAGGATCCCATCATCAAGGATAAGGTCAAGGGGAAGGTGAAGCTCATCTACATTGACCCGCCGTTCGCAACGAAAGGCGATTTTGAAGGCAACGAAGGCGAGTCGAGTTATGCGGATAAAGTAGATAGAGCAGAATTTCTTGAGTGCTTAAGAGAGAGGTTAATATTTCTTAAAGAAGTTTTGGCGCGTGATGGTTCCATATATGTTCATCTTGACACAAAAATGGCCCAGTTCGTCAGAGTCATGATGGATGAGATCTTCTCAGATCACCGTTTCCGTAATGAAATTATTTGGAAACGTGGATTTGCGCACAGCGACACGAAGCAAGGTGCAAAGCATTTCGGATATCTTCATGAAGTTATTCTTTTCTACGCATCTGATGATGCGACGTTCAAAATGCAATATCAACCGTATGAACAAGAGTATATTGATCGGTATTACAAGTTCATCGAGAAAGAAACTGGACGGAGATATTGGTTAGACAACCTTCAGGGGCCCGGGGGGGCCGCGAAAGGCAATCCTTTTTATGAGGTGATGGGGGTAAGCAAGTACTGGCGGTACAGCTTAGAGCGTATGACTGAACTCATAAAGCAGGGCAGAATCATACAGACAAATCCGGGCACTGTTCCGAAATACAAGCGGTATCTTGATGAAATGCCGGGAAAACCTCTTCAAGATATATGGGATGACGTGCGGAGCTTAGCAGGACTTGGGGCGAGTGAAGATGAGAAAACAGGCTACCCTACTCAGAAGCCTGAGTCCCTTTTAGAACGAGTTATCGCGACGAGCACTAATCACGGGGATCTTGTCATGGATATTTTCGGTGGTTCCGGAACCACGGCTGCGGCAGCAGAGAAACTCGGCTGTCGCTGGATAACCTGTGATTTCGGCAAACACGCAATCTACACAATACAAAGCCGGATCGCCACTATCGAAGCATCTCAGAAATTAGGCCTCACCCCCGGTCAGCGCAAAAAGAAAGTTGCCTACGACAAAGCCCCTAAAGATTTCGGCGTAGTGTCCGTGGGCGCTTTCGATTTCTCCCGGATCATGGATTTACGGAAAAACAAAGATGCCTATGTCGCCTTTGTTCTGGGTATTTTCGGCATCACCGAGCGCGGGGAGCATTTTGCGAAAAAATATCACATTAGCAATGTTATTGCCGAAAAGGATGGCCATCCAGTCGAAGTGTATCCGGTGTGGGAGGATAAATGGCTCAAGGAGGTCCGGGTTGACGAGGAATATCTCAAGGGGATTGTCCGCCAGGCCAATGGCAAACTGAAGGGCACTTACTACATCATTGCCCCGCAAGCCTGTACGCGGGTGGGTGAGTTGACGATGCCGAACGGCAAAGGTGACAAGGTGACATTCAAAACCATGTCCTTCCCGTACAAAATCCTCGAAGATGCCGCCCGGCATTTCCAGCTTTCGGAACAGCCGGATTCGCCCGAGAATATCAACCGCCTGATCTCCTCTGTCGGCTTCTATTTCAATGAGGCTGTGGAATTCAAAGTCAAAAAGACCGGCAAGGGCTTCAAGGTCACTACCTTCAAGACCACGATCACCGATACCAACGAAAAGGCCTTTGATGGGTTGGACGGCCTGGCCATGATCCTGGTGGACACCGATTATGACGGGGAGACTTTCAAGGTGGACTCCTGCTTCTATCAAAAGGATCTCAAAGACGGCGAAGTGATGCTCAAGGACGTTGGCGCTAAAACGGCCCTGATCGCGGTGGATAAACATGGCAACGAATCCCAGATTGTGACGGTGAAATAATGGCCCGATTATCGCTCTCCGAACACACGCTCGACATCAATCTGCGGGCCTATGATGTGGATGCCTTTGATTTTGCAGAAATCGAGGATTATGTTCGGGCGCTGACGGAAGGGCGGGAGTACCAGTTCGAGGCGATTCACGGCATTATGACCTATCTGTGGGGCGGCCGGTATAAAAGCCTCAAGGAGCTGGCACTTGAAAATTACCGCAAAAAATCCGCCATACAGCAGCGGTTCCAAAGCCAGGACCATTTCCTGCGGCTTCTGCCCCTGCCAGACCGGCTGTCCGGGGTGTGTCACCTGGCCACTGGCACAGGAAAATCCTATGTCATTTTCGCGGTGGCCTATCTCTCCCTGATTTTAGGCAAGGTCAAGCGGGTGCTCGTGTTGGGGCCGTCCTCCACTGTGATCGAGCAGGGCCTGACGGATAAATTCAAGGAATTGTTATACGGTGCCCGGGGAGCGGAACTGCGGGAGAAACTCCCTGAACGGTACCGTAACCGGGTGGTCAAACTCCTGAACGCCAACGATCCGATCGAGGACGGCTCCGTAGTGATCGAAAACATCAACGCCATTTATGGACAGGAGAATAACTCCATCGGCGATACGTTGTTTGCCGGGGAGGGCGATGTACTGGTGTTGAGTGACGAGGTGCATCACGCTTACTCGCATCTTGATTTCTCCGGCGATGCCCTCTCATTTGATTTTGAGGAGGGGCAGGAAGGCAAGGGGGACGACCGCGATGAACGGTTGTGGATGAAATTCCTGCGCGGTGAGCCCCGCATCAAGCGGCATATCGGTTTTACCGGCACGCCCTATAGCGGCAATGATTACTTTGTGGATGTTTTGTACGAGTATTCCATCAAAGATGCCACGGATGAGAAGAAGGTGAAGCGGGTGAATCCCATTCTGCACACCGAAACCGATGAGGGGGAGGCGGACCTCTCTAAACTCCAGCGGTTCGAGCAGATTCTGAAAACACACGCCGACAATCGTTTGAAGTATCGATATGCAGACAAGAAAGGCCGGTCGCGCCTGAAGCCCATCACCGTGTTCATCTGCAAGGCGACCACCTCGGCCCGGAACAATGCCGATGAATTTATCAAGGTGTTAGCCGATTATCTTAAGGAGGGGGATCCGGCATGCAAGGCGCTACCCCGCGCCGCTCTGGAGCAACTGGCGCGCGAGAAGGTGATTTGCGTGACCAGTAAACTTGGGGATGCCGACTACCAGGAAAAACTTGAGGAGATTGAGCAACTTGACCCGGCCAAGACCGGCGGGAAGGTGGAGTTCATTTTTGCCGTCAACAAACTTTCCGAAGGCTGGGATGTGGACAATGTGTTCCAGATCGTGCCCATGGAAGAGCGGGTATTTAACTCCAAGTTGCTGATCTCCCAGGTATTGGGCCGGGGTTTGCGAATCCCGCGCCAGGTGCCCTGGGTGGATATTCAGCAGAACTTCCCGGTCGTGACTGTGACGAACCATGAAAAATTTGCCCATCACATCACCGAGTTGCTCGATGAAGTGACCGAGTGCGAAACCCGCTTTGTGTCCGAGGTATTTCCCGGTTCCGAAAAGGAGCGGGCCAAATATCATTTCAACGTCTTCAATTTGGAATACCATCCATCGGTCCGCATTGAGCCCCGATCAGAAGAAGAGAAAAGTGGGCCGGCCGGTTCACGCAGACTCGAGCTGACCCCCTGCACCGAGAAACTGGATGTCAAGGTGGTGTACCGGGAAGACACCCGCCAGTTCCAATTGAGCCGTGAGTTTGTGAGCGTGGCGCAGATGGTCTACGACATCGAACAGAAATTTCGCTTCGACAAATTTGAGCGTAAGAATTTCGATTTCGGGGACGGGTTGGTGTGTGACCATGTGCCGGAGCAGGGCGACATTGAAGCTGTGATCCGGGCGGCCATGGCCAAGATCAAGCTTGAGGGCGATCGGCTTTCCCTGAAGAACAAGCAGGAGATTGAACTGTTCTTCTACAGTTACCTGCCTGTGGGAACGAGCAAGGTGGTGCGTGAGAATGTCGAAGGTGCTGTGGTAGGGATCACAACGCGGGAAATGCACCGTTCCAGTCTGCGGGCCGGTGCCGTGGAACAGGACGCCAGTGTGTTCGTTTCCGAAGACTACGAGACGGAGTTAGGCGAGCAAAACAGTTTTGTCATGAAGGAATTGCTGGGGAAGGGCAAAGTCAAGCAAGGTGAATTGGGGTTGAAAAACACAGAGCCATTTGATGAGAAATCCATCCGCCAATTGATGCCCCTGAAACATCTTTACGCCGTCAACACCTCCCTTTTTCGTACGCCCCAGGAACTGGTCATTCTGAGCCACGATCCTGAGCGCCAGTTCATGTTCAGGCTGATTGAACACGGAAAATGGCTTGATGGCTGGGTCAAGGCGGCGGATACAGAATTCTACAGCATCGATTACGAGTACTGGCGCCGGGGCAAGGACCGTGTCCGCCGTTCGTTTAATCCGGACTTTTTCATGCAGGTGAATTTGGCCGGTTATCTGTCCAAACTCAAAACCGATGCGGCCATCAGCGGGGTTGCCCGGCTACATGAATTACAAGACGCCGGTACTGAAGACCTTATTTTCGTCATCGAAATCAAAAGTGATGACGATGAGTCCGATGAAACCAAAGCCAAGGAAGCCTATGCCAAGGAGCATTTTATCTCAATAAACCGGCGCCTACGCGAGACCCAGGAAGTTGATCTTACCGCAAACTTCCGCGATTCAGTTCGCCAGCATTACCTTTTCAACCTCCTGCGCCCCACAGATTATCCCGGCTGGTTCAGCCGACTGAAAAACGGGTTGGCAGTGGTGGGGTGATCCCACCCGAATACCGGCACGTCATTATTTAACAAACGGTTAGAGTGATCAACGATGAGCATGTCGATGAAAGAAACACGCATAACAGCGGTGGATTTGCCCCACGTTCAAAAGTTCTTGGCTCTTATTTGCGAAAAATGTGGAACAAAGCAGTCGTATGACGTTGGGTCGATTTGCATAAATGATAATGAAACTGGCACCAAGCGGGTTCAGTTTACCAATTACTTTCGGTGTGTGAATTGCGACAGTCCAGGGCCTTTCGAGGTGGCCGACTATTTGAAGGTCATTAGCGAGGTAATGACCGCTAAGTTTAAGAAGAGTAAAAAAATCTTTTTAGGTCGGATTCAGATGTTCGATGGTACGGCACATCAGACGGTGGCCATGTCCGAAGAACATTTGAAGGAGTTGATCGCCAAGGATCCAGACAATGCCTTTTTGCACGTTCGAATGGGTAATCTTATGCGGGCCGCCAGGCATGAGACTAGTGCGGTCGAATGGTATGAACGAGCAGTGGGGCTTGATCCACACGATTTGGAAGCGCTTGGTTCGTTGGAGGAATTATCGATAGATCGCGAAGACTTCAGAACGGCCCTGTATTGTGCTTTGGCGATCCTTAATGCCATTGGGATGGGGCGGCGCGCATCTACGGATGAATTGACGCATGCGATCCTGTCTGCTCCGCTTTATCTGATGAACGAGAATGCTGATGATTTTCGTGTCGTATGGGACGAACAACCGGCAGATATCCGTAATTCCGGAGAAGGTCAAGTACTGCGTGAGTTTATGGATATGGACGACGATCTCGACGAGCGGGTGGAGTCGTTTGTGGAGACTGCTTTGGGAGAGGAAGCGACTGATGAACTGTCGCAAAGTCATGACACAGGGGAACTATGGGCGTCTGCGAAACTGCGATCTGTAGAAATGGAAACCTCATTGGCAGCTGTTGTCGCCAACTCGAGTCTTGAATGGGCGGATTTGCGATTGTCCATTCCTGCAAGCGAAAAGGGGCGCTTGACGATCCCCTCAAGAAGCAGCATCAACCTGACGGACGGTGACCGAGTCGGTCAGTGGAATGTGCCGTCGTTACGGACCCTGTTTCGGGGTGATCGGCCCCCGCCGCCGACAACAGAAATGGATCACTATCCCGCTGAATACGTGGATTGTTTTTACTGCGTTGAGTATCACGCCTTATTGGTTGCGGACGCTGACCGGGATCCGACAGATGAAGAGTTTATTGAGCTTTACTCAACGATGAGGCGGCGCCCCGACGGAAAGAGCTTGGGTGTTTTGCATGATGTCGTCTGGCAAGCTGCCTGTCTGGCTCTGGGCATGGTTAAATTCAGTGAAGCGGAGTATGGCGCAATTTTCAGCCAGATGACTCGTTCTGTCAGGCATTTTTGTACAGGCCCTTCTTCGCGAAACTACATTGATTATTTGCGTTCGAACTTTGGTCGCTGAATTCTTCGGCATAAGCCTGCGAGGGGCCTGAATGAAGTTATGGAGGGACGGCCTCCGTGCCGTCCGCAGTCTCTTCAACAGTGCTCGTCTCTAATACCGGCACGATTTCCGGTGTTGCCTCCGCAATGACGTTCGGATCCGGCGTTGTCACCGTAGTTTCCATCACTTCCGGTGTCGGCACAGGGCTGGGTTCCGGCTGGGGCGGTGTTGGCTCTGGCGCCGCGACCGGCGCCGGAATCACAGGCGGTAATGATTCAACCGCGGGTACCGACACCGGAATTGCCAACTCTACGGGTATTACCGGTTCTGGCTCCGAGGCCGGTGTTGGCGTTGTGTCCGCCGGTTGCGTTTCAACTTCAGGCACCGACACCGGCGTCGCGGGTTCCTGCGCCTGAGGCGGCGGAACTGGATCTTCCGGTCTTGGGACATCGGAAGGCGGATCAAAGACCGGTGTTGATGGTTCCACGGGCATTGGCTCAATGACGACAGGATCTGGTGGCTGGTTCGGCAAGCTCGCAGCTGGCTGATCCTCGCCCTCCAACGAATTGTCTGCTGGAGGGACGGCCTCCGTGCCGTCCGTCGGTGTAGTGACAGGTTCAGACACCGGGGTTAACTGTTCCTCAGGAATATCCGGTTGTGGCTCCACGACGGGTGTCGGTGTTGAGTCCATCGCTTGCGGTTCGACCACAGGCCCCGACACCGGTGGCTCTGGTACCTGAGACTGAGTAGGTGAAACAGGCTCCACCAGTGTTTCGATGACGGGAGGCGGCTCCGTCACGATAATCGGCACTGGCACCACGATTACCGGCTTCGGTGTTGCAATAGGCGCAACCGGTGTTGGCTTCGGCGGCAAGGCCGGCGCAGGTTCCGGTTGCTCGACTCCCGGACTGCCCACTGCCAACTGCCCACTGCTTACTGAATTCAGCATCGCTTTCCCCGCGCCTTGCCACAGGACAATGGCCGGGCACTTCCCACTCGCCATTTCCGACACGGTAGGGTAGAGGCTGGGACAACAGAGAATCCCTGCTAGGCCGTCACCAAACAGGCGGGTAATCCGCTCGTGGGCGGCGGTTGATTCCGCCGGAACGATGATGGTGGCCAACTGGTACCCCGCCGATTCCAGCGTTGACTCGATGTCGGGTATCAATCCAAGGACTTCCGCCGAACTGGTGGCGGATAAGATGACCCTAATCTGCCGCCGCTTCGTCTCCGCCGCTGTCATCTGAGCTTTTTCATTTGAGATCACGGCTGGCGTTGCCACCGCTGGACGGGCAGGGGCTCCTTTCCCGAGGGCGACATCCCTGGCGATGGGATCCGCTTGGTATCCCATCTGACGGGCGATGGCCAGGATCCGCTGGCGTGTAGTGGGACTGATCCGGACTCCGGAAGTCTTCCCATTGATGACACGCGAAACTGTGCAGATGGACACTCCACCCGCTTTGGCGACATCAAATATTGAAACCTGCGAGCTCATGAATAAGCTGTATATTATAGCTTATTCATGTTGTCAATGTGCTCAACTGCGGACAATCAACTCGGGCTCTGCCATGAGGCCGCAGGGGACAAGTTGGTACCCGTCGAACCAACTGTCGGACCCACGTGTGAACTCGCCGGGGCCGGTCCAGTTCGGCCATTTGTCGGTCAAATGGAACGGACCATGTGAGTTGCGCCGGTGGCCGATGACCTGGATTTGTACGTCGGCAGGACCTTCCGCGAACCCTGTGACTTCCACTTCATTCGGTTCCCAGGCCGCAATGCCGGCTTCCTTGCCGTTGACCAGCACCCGTACTGCGGCTCCGCGATATTCCGGCACACGGATGAAGGTGCGTTGTCCCTTGTCCGCCGTCAGATCGATGCAACGACGGTAACTGACAGAGCCGGAGTAGAAGGTCAATCCCTGCGGCACCCAGTCGCCCAGTTGGAGCTTGGTGGGAAGCGCGGTCACCGCCACGTCGGTTCCGTTGGCCAATGTGCCGAAGTTGCCGAGCAGATAGATAATCTCCAGGCCGGGATGATTTTCCACATAGTCGCATTCCAACGTCAGTTCATTCTTGCCCACCCTCAGCAGGGCCGGGTCAAGCGGCAGCTTGCGCAGCGACAGGTCCACCCACCAGCCGCATTCAGCGTCCTGACTCACCGGCACGCCATTCAGCGATACCCGGAAAGTGGCGGGTTGCTCCAGGGCGACACACAAGTCGCCCGTGGGCAGCGCCTGGCAGTCGAAGGTGTAGGACAGAGCCACAGGGATCCGTTTCGGGGTCGGATTCTTCGGCTGAGCCCACGGTTGAACCATGTCGCCACAGCGATGCTGAATGCCCATGGCCTTGCGCACCTCGCGGTCGATGCGCAGGATCTCGTCGGCGTTTTGCCAATTTCCTTTGCCGATCTTGTAGCGCGGGCGGTCAAGCACCAGGTTGGAACATTCGGAAAGTGAAATGTCCCAGGTCTGGCCGGCGATCTTGTCGCTGCGAAGCGTCTTGAGTGTCGGGGCCACCGCCGGAACCGTTTTCTGGGCCACTTTGGGAATCAAGAACAGGCGACTGCCCAAGGCGGGCAGACTTGTCCGGATTTCCAAGCCCGCACCGGTACGACTGAACTCGGCGGCGGTGGTGGCGGCGGTCTCGGGGTTCAACTCAACAGGCGTGCCGGTGCAACCGGCAAATCCCTTGATGCGCACATCGGCATACGCCAGTTTACGGTCGCGTGAAAGCGGCTGCCCCATCATGTGCCCCTGTACGTTGGCAACATCTTCGCCGGTATTGCACACGAATAAATAAAACGTATCGCGGTCTTCGCGCAACAGGTAGAGCGCGGCGCCAATTTCCCCGCCTGTGGCCTCGGTAATCGAGATGCGGCGGCAGGCCTTTTCCAGCGGACCCACCACGTCGGCTCCAGTGGCCGGAACGCGGGGACAGGTTGCGGCAAATTCTGCCACGTCCTTGGACTCCACGGCATCGATATAACCGGCGGGGGCGCCGGCAAATACCACGGTGCCGCCTGCGGCTTTGAATTTTTGCAGGAGGTCGAGTGTGGTGCGGCGCATGGTTTTAAGCTGGGGCACCAGTACGGCTTTGTAGGTTGCCTTGCCCAGGCGAAGAGTCGGAGCGTCCCCTTGCTTGGCCACTTTGCCGAAACGGTCGAGGTGTTCCTCGTCACCGAAGTCAAAGTCCAGATGTTGAGACAACAGGGCGTCCGTGAGTTTGGTATGCTGGTCATCGAGGGCATGGGTTTCAGGATTTCCGCGCCAGCCGATCTTGACCATCATCCACATGCTTTCCACGGGATGAACCACGAGCAGGTCGCGCACTTCCTCGCCCTGGGTCATGACGGAGTGGATGCGGGCGAAGTAGTCTTCCACCTTGGGATAGAGTTGCCACCAGGGGGACTGATAGAAAATGCTGGCGGGATAATCCCGCTTGGCCTCGCCTTCCATGGTGTACCATGAAAGATGCTGACAGCGCAGATTGATGCCCATGGCCACCTGCCAGTCGCCCAAGGCCTTGTGCCCGGCGAACGGGAAATCCCAACCGGTACACCCGTAGGTTTCCGTGAGCCGCCATTTGGCCCCGAACTGGCGTGCTCCTGAACTGACCTGTTTGGCGGTGTTGAAGACGCGCCAATGTTCAGTCAGCAGATCCATTCCCGGCGCCTGCATGTATTCGTAATTACGAATGCAACTGCCCACCATGTTGGTCTGGCTGGAAAGAGTGTCCTCTTCAAGTTGATGGCCCGTATATTTCAGTTTATTCTTTTCGCACCATTCAAAGATCTGGCGGCCAAAGGCATCCACATACAGATGGGTGACACAGTCGTGGTAATGCAGGCGTGCCGGGCGCATGCCATTGCCATCCACATCGAAGACCAGTTCCACCAGGTGCGGGATGAGGTCGTAGCCATACCGTTTTTGGAAAGTTTTCAGAAGGGAGCCGGTCCATGGCAGGCCGCCGGGGTTGCCCGTGTTGTTGTCGTGGCCGAGTTTATTGCAGTGGTTGGGTTCATCCGTGAAGATTCCGGGGATGGTCTTGCCGAACTCCTTGCCATTATGTTTTTTGTACGCCTTGTGTGTGACCTTGATAAATTCTTTGACGGCTTCGTGGCTGAGGGTGTCGAGGTAAGTATAGCCGTTGTACCAGTTGCTGCACCCTTGCAGTTCAATGACGAACACGATCAGTTTTTCGCCTGTTCCCAGTTTGGCGGGCTTCCCTTGCGGCACCTGGCGAACCTGACTGGCGGAGGTGCCATCGATCACGGCGATGAACGCGGCGACCGTGTCTTTGGTCCATTTCAGATCGGCGGCTTTGTCCATCACGCGGACCATCAGGCTGCGCGCGCGATATTTCGGGTTTTTGGTGACCCGCCCGCCCGCGGCACCGGAAGGCCAGCGGTCTTCGTCATACAGCCAGGCATTCATGTCCAGCTTTTTGGCTTCGTCCACGCAGGCATCAATACATGAAAACCAATCCTTGGAGAGATAGGATGTCGCGAGCCCGACGCGGGAGTGCATGAAGAATCCGCCCAGTCCCATCTGTTGCATGACGCGGATCTGTCGACGCAGTTCGGCGGGATCGAGTTTGCCGTTCCAGGCCCAGAATGGGGCCCCACGATATTCGGAACCGGGATTCTTGAAATCATTCAGCAGGGAATTTTTCATCAGTGACCTTCCAGTATTGATTAGAGTGTTCTAATTGCAGCCCGTATTTGGACATGCGCGATAGATTTCCCTGAACTTGGCAACATGTCAAGACTGGAGAGTTTTAGGGCGTGGAACGGATGAACATCTTGTCGACGTATAGCGTGTCCAACGAGGTGTTTCCTGCTGTGCGATTGGTATCCACCACTTTGACATAGACCTTACCTTTGAGGGTTGAGGGCAGGTTAAAAGTTTGCAGGGTGTTATTATCTGCAGTTTTGGTGACAGTGAGCATGGATGTAAAATTCACATTATCGGTTGAATAGGAGAAGGCAAAATTATCATTCTCACGATTGGTCGAGCGGTAGGCTTCGACGTTGAAAGTGATGGAACTGCCGCCGGTGACATTAAACGTCCAAGTATGAATCAGGTAGGAATATCGTTTTCTGGAAGTACCGGAGGAGAGACTTTCCCTGATTGACTCGTAAACGTTATCAGAGGCCAGCAGGGCGGACAGGGATCCTGAAACAGTGCCAACGCTCCGGATTTCGCCTGACGCGAAATCATCGATGGGTGAGGCGGGCGGGGGAGGAGGGGTTAGCGCCAGCATTTCTGATCCCACGCTGCTGAGCAGCGGCTGATCACCTGTGATCAGATTATCCTGGCTGAGTTCCCAGATCATGACGCCTCCCAAACCCTGTGCTTTAGCATACTGGCATTTCAGGCGGACAGAGACCGGATCCTCAACCGAGATCAATGAATTTGCGGGTTGGGATATGAGAAACGGGACTTGCGAAACACTGTCCCAGTTATAGGTATAGTTCAGGGTGGAGGTCACCTTGTAGTTGCATTGATTCCCGCCGCCAGCAGGTTGGTAGAGCTTGGTGGTTCCTGTAAATAAGATTCCGAAGAAAGGAATTCCGGCGACCAGCTTATTGTAGGGAACCCCGCGCTGATCGTGAAAATACTGCCGGATACTTTCATCGGTCGAACCGGCGGCAAGAGGGTCAAGCGGGTCGCTGTAGAGCGGGGCATTATGACCGGAGATTCCGGCAAAGGAACCATAATAACAGTAGCTCATCACTCCGATCCAATCCAGCAGAGGATGAAGCGTGGTGACATCGTAATATTGGCCGCGCCAGTTGGAAGTATCAATGGTCATGGTCAGCATCAAGGTGGGCGCCACCTGGTTCCAGTAGGTGCGGATCCCTTGAACCAGAAGCGTCAGGTTTTGTCGATCCATGGCGCTTGAGGGGTATTCCCAATCCAGATCGGCGCCATCATAGTGATTGGTCAGGCATAATGCCGTCAGATTGGATATGAATTTTGCCCGCGCGGTGGCATTGCTCGCCATGGGGGAAAAGGCCAATGAGTCCGTATAACCGCCCAGAGACAACAACACTTTTTTGCCGGCTGTGTGGGCGCGTTGTGTAAGGTCCGGAACAAGGGCAAGGAAGTTCTGGGGATAAGAAATACTTCCGTCCGCATTCGGCCAGGCAAAGGCGTGGATGATGTGCGTCAAATTCTGCATCGGAATGGCAGAGGGCGGATAGCCTGGGGCGGTCCACTCTGCATAATAACCCGCTACAATTTGACTATTGGAGGTGATGGCGGTTGTTATCAAAACCAGAGTGCCAATAACGGCTCTTCTCAATAGTGAGAATATAGGTGGTGTGTGCCGATGGATTTGTGAATCGAAAGAAAGGGTCTGTTGCCCCCGTGATAAACTATTCTGTAAGCCTGATTTCATTGATCTTTCCTCTGTGTTAATTGGTTCTGGAGAATCTCCAGTTTCCGCAAGCATTGTTAAGTAGCAGGACTCATGCCGACGTGAAACAGGGTGACTTTCGACGTCATTTTCGAGCGCATTATCTTGAAATGCCGCCGCCGGGACGACTGCTGCCATCTGGTTGCCAGTTGCCGGCTTGACATCCCTGGACAGTGTTGGCAGGTTTACCTCTATGAATTCCGCACTTTACGTCTTGTCCGGGCTGGTAATCGGAGGGGTATTGGGGGCGGTTATTGGATGGTTGTTTGGCCAGCGCCACGCTTCTGCCATGCCGCCGGATAACCGTGTTGAGGAGGAACTTCGCCAGCAGATTGCCCAGCGGGAGACGGGATTGACGCAAATCCGTGAGGCTCTGGCGCAGTCACAAATGGCCCGGGCTTCCGCGGAGGCCAACCAGTCGGCTGCGGAAAAACTCCTGACCGATCAACGCCAGCGTCACGATCAGGCGTTGAAAGAGGCGCGGCAGGCGCAGGATCAGGCGATCAGTGATCTGCGCGAGGCATTCAAGGCATTGAGCGCCGATGCGTTGAAGCAGACGCAGCCGGAATTCCTGCGTCTGGCCAATGAGACGCTGGCCAAGTTTCAGGAATCGGCCAAGGGTGACCTGGCCCAGCGTCAGCAGTCCATTGCCACACTTGTGAAGCCGCTGGAGGAGCAGTTGAAGACCTATCAACAGCGGCTGCAACAGAGCGAAGCCTCGCAATCCACGGCGCTTGGGGAAGTCAAGAAACATCTGGAAACACTTGCGACGCAAAGCCAATCACTTTCCAATGAAACCCTGCAACTTCGACGGGTGCTCAGTTCGAATCAGGCGCGGGGCCGTTGGGGTGAGGAAACGCTGCGCCGGGTGGTGGAAGCCGCGGGAATGAGCGCACATTGCGATTTTGTGGAGCAGGCCCAGTCAGGTGACAGCAAGCCCGATCTCATCGTGCGCCTGCCGGGTGACCGCCTGATCATTGTGGATGCCAAGGTGCCGGATCTGGATTTCCTCAACGCGATGGAGGCCGCCGATCCCGTGAAACGGACCGAGGCCCTGGCCTCGCATGCGGCGAAATTGAAAGGCACCATCAAGGCGCTGGCGGATCGTGATTATCCCCACCAATTCCCGAACGCACTTGATTATGTGGTTCTTTTCCTGCCGGCGGAATCGTTATTCAGCGCCGCGCTGGAAGGAGATCGTGACCTGATTGTCTGGGCGGCAGGCAGGCAGATCATGCTGGCGACGCCTGCATCGCTCATTGCCTTGCTCCGCTCCGTGAGCGTGAGCTGGCAACAGCATGCCCAGACCGAGAATGCCCAGGCGATTGCCGCGGCGGCGCAGGAATTGTTTTCCCGGGTCACGAAGTTTACCGAGCACTTTGAACGTATCCGCTACGGTCTGGATAAGGCCAATACGGCCTTCAATGATGCCGTTGGCAGTTATGAGCGGATGGTCCGTCCCAGCGGGGAGAAACTCCTGAAACTGGGCGGCGGCACAACGGGCAAAGTTTTGGCTGACGTGCCGTTGCTGAATGATTCCCTCCGCCTGCCTCCCGCAATGTGAGATAACACCAGCCAATTAATGAGCCAACTGTAATTTCAGTGTCTGGCGCAGGCTGTAGGCCAGCCATTCCTGCTCTTCGAGGGAGCGGTTCGATAACAGTCCGATCTTCTTTCCGCTTTTCGGGATGATCTGAAGTTCCATAACAGGGCGGTCATTCACCTCCATGCCGCTGGGGCCGACTTGAATGGTATTAATTGTATCGAGCGGGATCTTTTGTTCGGTGGTTTTGAAAGGCCCTGTAACCCGGTACGCGAGCAGGTTATTGGCGACGGCAATCATGACTTTCCTTTTGGCCATGTTGATGGCGACAACCAGCATAAAGATTCCAATCGCCCAGAAGAGCGCGATAAAGAGGTATACAGGCAGCGGGGGATGCCCTTTCATCATTAATGTCGTGAAAACGGCCATAAACCCATTCCAGAACAAACTGAATGCAAAGAGTCCCTGGCTTCCTTTCCACAAGCCTTTCGGCGGGATGGCAATGGCGAGGCCGTGGGGATCAGTCTGGCAGGTAATGTCGGTTTTGGCGGGTTTGGGGACGGCGATGTCGGTTTCCGTTTCACCCGCTTCCCGTTCGATCACCTCAATTACCGGTGCGGTGTGCTCCAATATCGTGGATTGACGGCCCAATGAGAGGGAAGCGGCGAGCACATCGGCCAGAGGGCGGAGCAAGTCATGGGGATAGGCGGGCGCCAGCCAAAAGGATTTTCCGCCGTTGGTGGCGGCTTCGAGCAGCGCCAGTTCCGGCACCAGGATATTGACGCCGCCATGATTGTCTTTCACCGGCATACCGCCTTTCCGGATGACAAACTGGCGTAGTTCGGTGACCAGGCGTTTCCGGCGGATGGCAATCAAACCAATCTGTTCAATGGCGACAATGAGTCCTTCCCCAACGACGATTTCAGCGTGTGAAATATTGGTGAGAATGACAATGCCAAGGGTCAGCAAACCCAGTCCCAGAGCCAGACCGGGGAGGCCCATCAAGCCGAAGCCAATACTGAGCCATCTTCCGAGACCCGAACTGTGCAGGCCGTTGGAGATGGGGCCGCTCATCCAGAAAAACATGAAGAGGGTGATAAACAGGCCGATGCCGATAGGGGCCCACCCGAACTTTTGTGCGGCGCCCAGGTTGCGCTTGGGGAGCACATAGCGGGTGACGCTCATGCTTTCCCGTATCAACTTTATTTCAGCAGGCAGTTGGGGTGTGTTCATGGGCGGGGATTATAATCATAACCCTGATTCTTATTCAAACACCGCCACATTGCCGGTGGCAAAGAGACGTTTGGCATTTTGAGGGACAGTGCCCAGGCCGTCGATAGTGATGTAATAGACCTTTGAACCTTCACCATACCAATCGGTGTTGGCCCCCCGCAGGTCCAGCATGCCGCGCAGGAAGTCAATCCACTGGCGCGCATCCCGGGCAAGATGACCGGTCACCGGTGGGGGCGAATTAAAGGCCATCCGGGCAGTGGCGTTGGCATGAACCGTAAAGCGGGGACAGCCCGAGACATAGCCTTGTATCTGGTGGCGGGCCGGGCCGGGGGCTTCAATCTGGAAGGGCCCGCGGGGATCGTATTGCTCTATGAACTGAGCCGCCTGATAAACAGGCTCGGAGGGAGAATCCCGCATCTGGTTGAGGACAATGGCGAGTGCCGGGATGAGGATGATTGCTAATCCAACATAACTGGAACCAAGAAGAGTTTGAACAGAAGCACGCAAAGTACGCAAAGAAGAATTTTCTAACCTTTGGCTCAAAAAAATCTTTTCGAGTCCGATGGTCGCCATACAGGCCATGAACGGCAAGGCCAGCAGGGCGCCATACATATCAGGGGTGCAGGATAGCGCCAAGGTCCCTAGTCCGGCGACTAACAGGGTGCGGATCGGCGGCGTCTGGAGCCGGTCCGGTGCTGTGGCAAGGGCCAGAAAGGCCAGTGGTAACAGCCAGCCAAAGCGGGTGATCAGGCGGGTGGTGAACATGAGGGGTTGCTTGTCGGCCAGGAGCAGACCTACAGCAAGTGCGAAGAGGACTGCAATCCATAAGCCCCACCGTCCGCGCAGCAACCAAAGTGCGGGAGAAACCACAAACAAAGAAGGAATGAGAACCGCACCTATCACTCCCGCCTTATGTGACATCATGATCAGGCCAGTCATGAGAAGCCAAGCCGGGATGAGCCAGAGAAGCGAACTCAAGGAGTGGTCTTTCCTGCCGGCAAGCGACTTTCCCAGTTTGAGTAAAATCAATAGGTAGGCTGGCAGTAAAGCCAGCAATAGGCCACGGCCTGTGGCCCAGTAATTATAGCGCATAAAGACAGGCGAGAACATGTAGAGAATGGCCAGCCAACTGGCAGATGTATCCGACTTAAACAGGTAGCGGCCGAGTACCCAGGCTCCTGTAAAACCGGTCAGACCGAAGACCAGCGACAGCAGATAGAATCCCCAATCCACGCCCGTGTGTCCCAGCAATTGGATGCTGGCGAGTACCAGTGGTTGCGCGCTTGAATACGATCGCGGGGTGAATCCAAGTAGGGAGAACGGATGGATGAGCCAGGAGATGCGTTGTTCAACAGCAATGTTGCTGGCCAGATCCTGCCACTTGTAGGTATCGATCCCCGCGATATGGGTCAGGGGCAGCACCAGTAATGCAAAGAGAATGCCGCTTAAAGCGAGCAGGCGTTTTGATAGGAGATCCGGTGTGTCTAAAGGTACAGGTTTTTTGAAGACGAAGAAAATGCAGCCCACGAGCACCGCGAGGATGCCATGGGCGAAGGCGAGTGAGTTGGGGGTGATGGGGATGGCCAGTAGATGAAGGGTGATGGGGATCGCCACGTTGATGGAAATCATAACTGGGCCCCATCCGGCGAGTGTCATCCCCCTTGAATGGCGCTGGAACAGGAGTTGACTGATCAGCCAGGGGGTAATCCCGATGGCCAGAAAAAGTGAAACGATGTGGAAAGCCATATAGCGATTCAGAGTCCCGATGTACTGACTTCAGGAGGAGGCGGAGGA
>Ga0073936_10001902_pt1 | contig 31715 bp, 24 predicted proteins | sample AliMusrvi5mmetaG_FD_87041 | JGI IMG/M metagenome (GOLD analysis project Ga0073936, IMG submission 87041) | Freshwater lake bacterial and archeal communities from Alinen Mustajarvi, Finland, to study Microbial Dark Matter (Phase II) - Alinen... | ecosystem: Environmental > Aquatic > Freshwater >...
GCAGGCGCGCTGGGTGGCGATGCGCGTGCAGGCCCCGTTCGACGCGGCGGCGCCGGGCTCGCACCCGATCCACTTCGAGATCGACGCGCTGGACTCCAGCGGTCATCTGAGCGAGAAATCAGCTTTTCTGCTGCCACGATAAGGAGACACGATGCACAAGAAGACGCCTGCCCCCAACACGCCCTGGTGGAAGTTCGGCCATGTCTGGATGGTCATTGCCGGTCCGGCCATCGTCGTGGTGGCCAGTTTCATCACCTTGTACCTGGCCGTCAGCCGGCCCGATCCGGTGCTGAGCGAGGACTACTACCGCAAGGGACTCGACATCAATAAGACCTTGGGCAACGAGACCAGCCTGGCGCCGGCGCTGCAGGCGCGCAACCATGCGGCAACCGGTGTGCAGCCAGCGTCCAACGCGCCGGCTGAACCCTGAGATCAAGCAGGAGACCAACAGATGTTCGCCCAACGATGGATGTGGATTGCCTGGCCCGCCTTTCTGGTGGCGGCCGTGCTGGAGGTGCTGGTGTTCTCGGTGGTGGATCCGCAAGACCTGCACTGGTTCGGCCAACCGGTGGAGTTGTCACGCCAGGGTGTCTATACGCTGAGCTTTTTTGTCTTCTGGATCGTAACCATGCTGTCGAGCGGCCTGACGACGTTGCTGTCGATGTCGCCGTTTGAAGTCAATCGCTGCACGCTGCCGGCCAGCGATCGTCCCAATGGTTGCCCGAAGCAGGAATGCCGCTAGTTGCCTTAAGCGGGAAGCCGGCTAGGCGCCCGACGGCTTGAGGTTGACAATCTCGCGCAGCGCGTCCGTATTGAGAATGCGGACATGGCGCTGCTTGACTTCGACGATGCCGTCTTCGACAAAGCGTGAAAAGGTCCGGCTCACGGTTTCGAGTTTCAGACCGAGAAAGCTGCCGATTTCCTCGCGCGTCATGCGCAGGATCAGTTCGGATTGCGAGAAGCCCCGGGCATGCAGGCGCTGCACCAGGTTCAGCAGGAAGGTGGCCAGCCGCTCCTCGGCGCGCATGCTGCCCAGCAGCAGCATCACACCATGTTCGCGCACAATTTCACGGCTCAAGATCTTGTGGACATGGCGCTGCAGCGAGTTCACCTCGCGCGACAGTTCCTCGATCCGGTCAAACGGCATGACGCAGACCTCGGCATCTTCCAGCGCCACCGCGTCGCAGGTGTGGTGGTCGTTGACGATGCCGTCGAGTCCGACGATTTCACCGGCCATCTGAAAACCGGTCACCTGATCGCGTCCGTCTTCGGCTGCAACACAGGTCTTGAAAAAACCGGTGCGAATGGCATACAGGCTGGTGAACTTCTCGCCATTGCGGAAAAGCGTCGTGCCGCGTTTGATCTTGCGCCGCGCTCCGACCAGATCGTCGATGCGATCAAGTTCCTCCCGGCTCAGGTCCACTGGCATGCACAATTCGCGAAGGTTGCAGTTGGAACAGGCTACTTTGATGCTTTGAGGATTCATGTCCATCATTTTGGCACTAATTTCGATAATGTCCTGATGTTGGTCAAATTTTCCGAATTTGAATACCCTGATTCTTGATGGGTCTCAAGAACAAAAGCTATGATTCGGGGCATATTCAGCATCCAATGCCAAGGAGTTTTCATGAATGCAGCAGTTGCTGAACCCATTTCCGAAGAACTGCTGCGTCGCTTTGACGTGGCGGGTCCGCGCTATACCTCGTACCCGACGGCAGACCGTTTTGTCGAAGCGTTTACTGCGGCAGATTACAAGCAGGCCCTGACTTTGCGCCGCGCCGGCACCGCCGTGACGGCCTCGCCGATGTCGCTTTATGTGCACATTCCGTTTTGCGAATCCCTGTGCTACTACTGCGCCTGCAACAAGATCATCACCAAGCACCATGACCGCGCCGCGCCGTATCTGCGCTACCTGAGCCGCGAGGTCGACCTGCACACACAGCAATTGGGCGTCGGACAGGCGGTGTCGCAAGTGCATTTGGGTGGCGGCTCGCCGACTTTCATGTCGGATGACGAGTTGCGTGAGCTGATGGCCATGCTGCGGCGCAACTTCAATTTTGTCGCGGGCGGCGAGTACTCGATCGAGGTCGATCCGCGCACCATCGATGCCGGTCGCCTTGACACGCTGGCGGAGCTTGGATTCAACCGCCTGAGTTTCGGCGTCCAGGATTTCGATCCGGCCGTGCAAAAGTCGGTGCACCGGGTGCAGCCGGCCGAACAGGTGTTTGCGCTGGTCGCGGCGGCGCGCGAGCGCAAGTTTGATTCCATCAATGTCGACCTGATCTACGGCCTGCCGCTGCAGAACCCCGAGTCCTTTGACCGCACACTGGCGCAGGTGGTCGAGTTGCGTCCGGAGCGCATCGCGCTCTATGCCTACGCGCACCTGCCGGAACGCTTCAAGCCGCAACGCCGGATCACCACCACCGAGATACCGACCGGCGCGGCTAAGGTCGCGATGCTGGCGCGCTCGATGGCGGCCTTCATGGGTGCCGGTTACGTGTACGTCGGCATGGACCACTTTGCCTTGCCGACCGATGCGCTCGCGATTGCCAAGCGGCAAGGGCGCCTGCATCGCAATTTCCAGGGCTACAGCACGCAACCGGATTGCGACCTGATCGGTCTGGGCGTATCGTCGATCGGCAAGATCGGCGCGACCTACAGCCAGAACGCCAAGACCATGGAAGAGTATTGCGATTTCCTGGACCAGGGGCAGTTCCCGGTGGTGCGCGGTCTGGCCCTGTCGCGTGACGACGTGGTGCGCCGCGCCGTCATCATGGCGCTGATGTGCCAGGGCGTGGTTTCGTTCGAGTCGATCGAACTGGCGCACCTGATCGAATTCCGCAAGTACTTCGCCGCTGAACTCGAGGCGCTGCAAAAGCTCGCGGACCAGGGCATGGCGACAATCAGCGACACAGGCATCCAGGTCACTCCGATGGGCTGGTTCTTTGTCCGCGCCGTCGCCATGGTGTTCGACCGCTACCTGCAGACCGACCGCACGCGCGCGCGCTTCTCCAAGATCATCTGATTCCCGCTCCCCCGTGCAAGCCTCGCTGGCCCTGACATCCTTGCTGATGGGTCTGGCCGGCGGGCCGCATTGCATTGCCATGTGCGGCGCCGCCTGCGCCGGCATCGGGCAGGCCGCCGGCGAGCGCCGGAATGCGGCCATGCTGACGTTCCAGCTCGGTCGCATCATCGGTTACTCCAGTCTTGGCGCGCTTGCTGCCGCTTCCATGCAGGGCCTGGGCTGGCTCACCGTGCAGTCGGCCGCGCTGCGTCCGGTCTGGACGCTGTTTCAGGTGGCGACCTGCGTCCTGGGTTTGCTGCTGCTGTGGAAAGCGCAGCAGCCAGTCTGGCTCGAGCACGCTGGCAAGGCCATCTGGCAACGGGCGCGCGCGCTGGCGGCGGGCCGCGGACGCGGTCTGCCGCTGGTCATCGGTGCTCTGTGGACTTTTCTGCCCTGTGGTCTGCTGTATTCCGCCCTGCTCGTGGCGGCCCTGACCGGCCACCCATTGGAGGGCGCTGCGGTCATGGCCCTGTTTGCCCTGGGCACCAGCGTCTCCTTGATGGCCGGCCCCTGGCTTTGGTTGCGTCTGGGCGGTCGCGGCGCTGGCGACTGGGGTGTGCGCCTGGCGGGTCTGGTGCTGGCTGTCACGTCAGCCTGGGCCTTGTGGATGGCCTTCGCGCACAACAGCGCGCCGTGGTGCGCTGTTCCCGTTTGATCAGCGCCTCGGGCGCGCCTTGACGCGCTCGCCATCCCTCAGTTGCGTGTCGGGGTAGACAACGACCTGGGCGCCGCTGGCCAGGCCATTCGGGACCCAGGCCTCGACGCCATTGCGCGCGGCCACATCGACCTCGCGCCGGCTTGCGCGGCCCTGCTCCAGCACGAACAGGCCCCAGCGCGGGCCGAGCGGAAACAGCGCGCTGACCGGCACCTTGACCGCGTTGTCGACCACCTGGACCAGGATCCTCACATCGACCTTGAATCCGTCACCGAGCGAGCGCCATCTTTCCGCCGGCGAAGTGAGGTCGATGACAACGTTGACGCGCTGCTCCTCGACACCGAGCGCCGAGACCTTGGTGAAGGCGCCCGGCTCGATCAGACGCACGCGGCCTTCAAGCACCTCGGCGCCGCCCCAGTTCGTCAACTGCACGGCCGTGCCGGGCGTGATCTGGGCCGCGTCCTCGGTCAGGATGTCGGCCACGATCTCCAGTTGTGCCGGGTCGCCGAGCTCCAGCAGCGGCGTGCCGGCCAGCACCATGCCTTCGCTTTGCTGCAGCAGCTTGAGCACCTTGCCCGCCACCGGTGCCTTGATCTCGAAAGGTTTTTGTTGCGCGCCGGGTTGGCTGCCCGCGTACTGCCTGAGCGCGATGCGCGACTGCTCGAGTTCATGATGCGCCGCGTCTTCTTCCTGGCGCGCGCTTTCCAGCTCCTTCTCGCGCAGACGCACGTTGAGCCGGCCGGTCTCGTTCTGGTTTGGCGATACAAAGCCCTGGCTTGCCAGCGCTTCGCTGCGTTTGCGCTCAATGCGCGCCTGCTCCAGCGCGGCCAGGGCTCGCTCCCGGTTGGCGCGGGCGCGCGCTGCCGACGCTTGCATGGCGCCGATGCGTGCCGTCTGCTCGGCGCGCGCACGCTCGTCGAGCAGCGTCGGGTCCACGGGCCAGAGCGTGGCCACGGCGGCATTGGCGGCTACCGCGTCGCCCTGCTTGAGGTGCAGGCGCGTGATGCGCCCGGTCAGCGGTGTCGAGACCACGTAGCGCTCGCGCAGGCGCGTCTTCCCGTCCTCCTGCACGGCGCGCTCGAAGCGGCCCTGGCTCACGCCGGCGATTTCGACGTCGAGCGGCTGCGGCATGAAGGCCCAGGCTAGCAAGGCCAGCGCCAGCACGACGCCAATGCCGATCCAGATTTTCTTCTTCATCATGTCCTCCGGTTCTTCCTATTCGCGTGTCTTGAGCACGCCAACCAGATCGAGCGCGTCGACGCGCCGGCGCACGATCAAGGCGCTGACGGCGCCGGCGACCAGCACGCACAGGGCGGCAAAGGCATAGGTCGCGGGTTCGATCACAAAGGGGAAATAGAACTCGTCGGTCTTGATCAAGCCGACGATGGTCGAGCCCAGCAGGTAACCGAGCAGCATGCCCAGCGGCAGCGCCAGCGCAATCTCGATCGCCAGCTCGCCGAGCAGAAAGGCGGATACCTCAGCGCGCGTGAAGCCCAGCACGCGCAGGCTGGCCAGCTCCCAGGCGCGTTCGGCCAGGGCGATGCGGGCGTTGTTGTAGACCACGCCGACCGCGATGATGGTGGCAAACAGCGTCAGGATGCCGCTGAACACCAGCACGTTGCGCGCCGTCACTTCTTCCAGGTTGCGCGTCATGACCGCCTTGCTGAACGCCACCGCCACGCGCGGCAATTCATTAAGGCGATCGAGCAATTCCGGTTCATGCCCGCGCTCGACCGATACGGTGATCTGGTTGACCAGATCGCCCTCGCGCAGCAGGCGGTTGAGCGTGCCGCGCTCGATGTAGGCGTTCATCCCCATCATCTCCGCCACGACGCCGCCCACGGCCAGGTCGAGCACCTCGCGCCGGCCGTCGAGAAACTCCACGCGCACCGTGTCGCCGGGCTTGAGCTCAAGCCGTTCGGCTAGGCGGTCGGTCAGGAGCAGGCCGCTGCGCGGCGGCGCAAAGACCTGCTGGCGCACGTCGACGATGCGGTGCAGCTCCGGCTGCGCGCTCTTGCCCAGGATCGACCCGTGCCAGGAATGGTTGGCGTGGCGCAGGCGCACGGGCGCGCTGCGCGCGACTTCCACGGCGCTCACATGCGGCAGCTTGGCCGCCTCGTGCGCGACGCGCGCAGGGGTCGCTTCGAGCAGAGCGATCGCGACATCGCCGCGCAGCACCTGGCGGAACTGCGTGTCCATCAGCACGGCGATGGCGTCGCGCCAGAACAGGCCGGTGACCACGATCGCCATCGCCACAGCGATGCCGAAGACCGTCAGCCCGGTGCGCAGCGGACGCCGTTCCATGGTGCGCAGAATCATGCGCAGGCCGGGAGAGAACCAGCGCCGCAGGCCCAGGCGCTCGATCAGCATCGGCCGGTAGATGCCGGGTGCGCTCGGGCGCATCGCCTCGGCCGGTGCCAGTCGCACCGTGGCGCGCACCGCATGGAGCGTGGCCAGCAGCGCCGCCGACAGGGCGACGCCGACGGCGGCCAGAACCAGCTCGGGCTTGACCCTGTAATGCAATTGCGGGAAGCGAAAGACATCGGCATAGATGCCGACAAACCAGTGCCCGAGCACGGCACCCAGCGCCAGCCCGAGCGCCACGCCCAGCACCACGATGAGCAGCACCAGCTTCAGGTAATGCGCGCCGATGACCCGGTTGTCGTAACCGAGCGCCTTGAGCGCCGCCACCTGTTCGCGCTGGGTCGCGATCTGGCGGCTAAGCACGACGTTGAGCAGGAAGCCCGCCACGGCCAGGAAGATGCTCGGCAGCACGGTGCCGAGCACGCGCTGTTCCTTGATCTCGGAGTTCAGGATCATGTGCGACATCTGCCGGTCGCGGCCGCTGGCGCTCAGGCCGCCATAGGGCGCGAGCAGGCGGTCGAGCGCGTCGATGACCGGGCCTTCGCTGCCGCCGGGGGCCAGCCGGACGGCCACCTGGTTGAAGGCGCCGTCCATGTTGTAGGCGCTGGCCAGCGCGCGCCGGTCGAGCCAGAAGACGCCGAAGCCGCGCTGATCGGGCGAGCCGCCCAGTCCGGCGAAGATGTACTCGGGAGAGAGCGCAATGCCGACGATCAGCAGTTCCTCGCGCTTGCCGTTGATCAGGGCGCTGATGCGCTCGCCCGCCGCCAGGTGGCGCGCCCGCGCGAATCCTTCGGACACCAGGGCCTCGATCGCGCCGTTGCGGTGCGGCTCGACCATGCGCCCGCTGCGCAGATCGACGACGGTGAGGCGTTGCGGCGCGCGCGCGTCCAGGCCGATCAGGCGGCCCATGATCGGGTCGGTCACGCCGGGCAGCGTGATCGGCACGATTTGCGTCACCGAGGTTTCCACATGGGCCGCGCCGGGGATGGTCTGCAGCTGGCGCTCCAGCGCCAGCGGCGCGCGCTTGAGCGTGGCGAAGACATCGGCAAAGCGGGCGTCAGCGTAATAGAGGTCGCGTGACCACGACAATGCGTCGTAGGCGCTGAAGCAGGTGACGAAGCCAGCCACGCCGCTGGCCACGACGAGCGCAATGGTCAGGGCTTGGCTCCACATCAGGCGCAGGTCGCGCAGCATCTTGCGGTCCAGGGCTTTCATCTTGCGGCCTCTACCACGAGAGCTCCGCCGGGCTGAGCTTGCGGGCATTGCGTTCGACGCGCTGGATGCGTCCGCCGCCCAGGTACAGCACGCGGTCCGCCATGCCGGCGATCGCCGCGTTGTGCGTGATGACGACCGCCGTCGTGCCCATGTCGCGGTTGATGCGCGCGATGACTTCGAGCACCAGCTTGCCGGTGGCGTAGTCGAGCGCACCGGTCGGCTCGTCGCACAGCAGCACTTCGGGGCGCTTGACGATGGCGCGCGCGATCGCCACGCGCTGCTGCTCGCCGCCCGAGAGCTGCGACGGGAAATGGTCGAGCCGGTCGGCCAGTCCGACCAGCGCCAGGGCCTCGGTTGCCGGCATCGGCTGCGCGGCGATGTCGGTGACCAGTTCCACGTTCTCGCGCACCGTCAGGCTCGGGATCAGGTTGTAGAACTGGAAGACAAAGCCGACATGCTCGCGCCGGTATTGCGTCAGCTGCGCATCGGTGGCCGCGCTCAGCTCGTGTTCGGCAAAGCGCGCACTGCCGCTGCTCGGGCGGTCGAGACCGCCCAGGATGTTGAGCAGCGTCGATTTGCCGCTGCCCGACGGTCCCAGCAGCACGATGAACTCGCCGCGAAAGATCGTCAGGTCGACATCGCGCAGCGCGTGCACCGCGATCTCGCCCATCCGGTAGGTCTTGCACAGCTCGCGCGCGGTGAAAACGGAGGGCCGGCCAGCCGGGTCGGCGCCGGTGTCGGCGTTGGCAGCAGGGGCGGGTGGGGAGTCGGGCACGGCTTGGGCTTTCGCGTTGTACGCAGGCTTTCTTCACTATGGGCGCCATCGACCCGGTCGTGTTTGACGATCATCAAGCTTGTGCGGGCCGAGCACGTGACAGGGATAATCGACACCATGCCCCGCCCGAACCCCGTCGCACCAGACCACTGGAAGCTCTCCGTTGCCCCCATGCTCGACTGGACCGATCGCCATTGCCGCTATTTCCACCGCCTGTTGACCCGTCACGCCTTGCTCTACACCGAGATGGTGACGACCGGCGCCCTGATCCACGGCGATGTGACGCGCCATCTGCGCTACAACGACGAGGAACATCCCGTCGCGTTGCAGCTTGGCGGCAGCGAGCCGGCCGATCTGGCGCACTGCGCCCGGCTGGGCGAGCAGTGGGGCTACGACGAGATCAACCTGAACTGCGGCTGCCCGAGCGAGCGCGTGCAGCGCGGTGCTTTTGGCGCCTGCCTGATGGCCGAGCCGGCGCTGGTGGCCGATTGCGTCAAGGCCATGGTCGACGCGGTGCAGGTGCCCGTCACCGTGAAGCACCGCATCGGCATCGACCGCGCGGAGGATTACGGCTTTGTGCGCGATTTTGTCGGCGCCGTGTCAGAGGCGGGCTGCCGGGTCTTCATCGTGCACGCCCGCAACGCCTGGCTCAAGGGTTTGTCGCCCAAGGAAAACCGCGATATCCCGCCCTTGCGCTATGAATCGGCGTATCGCCTGAAAGCCGACTTTCCGGCGCTGACCATCGTCGTCAACGGCGGCATCACGACGTCGGAGCAGGTGACGGCCCACCTGGCGCGGGTCGACGGCGTCATGGTTGGGCGCGAGGCCTACCACATCCCGTGGTGGCTCAGCGCGTGGGACGGCACGTTCTACGGGGCCGAATCGGGCCTACAGACGCGCGAGCAGGTCGAGGCGCAGATGGTGGCCTACATGGAGCGCGAGGCGGCGGCCCACGGCACACCGTGGCCCAATGTGGCGCGCCACATGCTGGGCCTGCGCCACGGCCTGCCCGGCGCCCGGCGCTGGCGCCAGGTCTGGAGCGACCACCGCCTGCGCGAGCAGCCGGCGCACGAGGTCATGGCGCTGGCGCACGCCAAGGTATCATGACGCCATCTTTTCCGGGTGTGCTGGCGTTGCCGAGACACCCCGTTTCCCCTGTTTAAATCGCCAACGATCCGTGCGTCTCACTTCAATCAAGCTTTCGGGCTTCAAGTCCTTCGTCGAACCCACCACCTTCCTGCTGCCGGGCCAGCTGGTGGGCGTGGTCGGGCCGAACGGCTGCGGCAAGTCCAACATCATGGATGCCGTGCGCTGGGTGCTGGGCGAGTCCAAAGCCTCGGAGCTGCGCGGCGAGTCGATGCAGGACGTGATCTTCAACGGCACGACGACGCGCAAGCCGTCCAGCCGGGCGAGCGTTGAACTGGTGTTCGACAACGCCGACCACCGCGCCGGCGGCCAGTGGAACCAGTTCACCGAGATCGCCGTCAAGCGCGTGCTCACGCGCGACGGCACCAGCAGCTACTACATCAACAACCAGCCGGTGCGCCGGCGCGACGTGCAGGACGTGTTCCTGGGCACCGGCCTGGGGCCGCGCGCCTACGCCATCATCGGCCAGGGCACGATCAGCCGCATCATCGAGAGCAAGCCCGAGGAGTTGCGATTGTTCCTGGAAGAGGCGGCGGGCGTCTCCAAGTACAAGGAACGCCGGCGCGAGACCGAGAACCGCCTGAGCGACACGCGCGCCAACCTGACGCGCGTCGAGGACATCCTGCGCGAGCTCACCGGCAACCTGGAGAAACTGCAGGGTCAGGCCGAGGTCGCGAAGAAATACAACGCCCTGACGGCCGACGTCACCCTCAAGCAGCACCAGCTGTGGTTTCTGCGGCGTAGCGAATCCGAAGTGGAACAGGCCCGGGTCAAGAGCGATGCGCAGGGCGCGGTCAACGCGCTTGAAGCGCAGCTCGCCGACCTGCGTCACATCGAGGCCGAACTCGAGACCGTGCGCCAGGCCCATTACGCGGCCGGCGACCAGGTCAACCAGGCGCAGGGCCTGCTGTACGAGGCCAGCACCGAGGTCGGCCGGCTTGAGGCCGAGATCCGCTTTGTGGTCGAAGGGCGCCAGCGCGTCGAGCAGCGCTTGATCACGCTCAAGGAGCAGGGCGCGCAATGGCGCACGCGCCAGGACGATGCGCAGGCCGAGATCGAGCGCTTGTCTGACCTCACCAGCGTGGGCGAAGAGAAGACCGAACTGCTGGCGGCGCAGGTAGAAGACCAGGCCCAGCAACTGCCGGCGCTGGAAGAAGCCCTGCGCCAGGCGCAAAAGCTCGCCAGCGAGCAGCGCGCCAGTGTGGCTCAGGTGCAGCAGCAGATTCAGGTGCTGGCCGCCGAACAGCGCAGCATCGAGGAGCAGTCGCGCCAGGCCAGCAGTCGGCGCGAGCGCCTGACGGCGGACCGCAATGCGCTGGCCGCGCCCGACGAGGCGCGCCTGCTGGCGCTGCAGGAACAAGTGGAGGCGGCGCAGGAGACGGCCAGCGTCATGGAGGCGCGCCTGCATGAGCTGCAGGAAAGCGTGCCGCAGCTCGACGACAACCGGCGCACGCAGCAGCAAGCCGTCAATGCCGAATCGGCGCGTTTCGCCGATCTGTCGGCGCGCCTGGAAGCGCTCAAGGCCTTGCAGGAAAAGGTCAAGACCGACGGCAAGCTGCAGCCCTGGCTGGCCAAACATGGCCTGGACAGCCTGCAGGGGTTGTGGAGCCGCATTCACATCGAGCGCGGCTGGGAAACGGCGCTCGAAGGCGCATTGCGCGAACGCATGGGCGCGCTCGAAGTTTCGCGCCTGGAGATGCTGCGCGCCTTCGACAGCGACGCGCCGCCGGCCAAGCTCGCGTTCTACAGCCCGCCCGCGGCAGCGCTGCCCGAAGCCGCGTCGCCGCTGTTGCCGCGCCTGTCCGATCTGCTGCGCGTCGGCGAGGCCGGCCAGCGCGCCGTGCTGACCGACTGGCTGCATGGCTGCTACACGGCGCCGAGTTTTGAAGAGGCGTTGGCGCGGCGCGAGCAGTTGCAGCCGGGCGAGCTGATCTTCGTGAAGAGCGGCCATGCGGTGGGCCGCAGCAGCGTGAGCTTCTACGCGCCCGATTCCGAGCAGGCCGGCCTGCTGGCACGCGCGCAGGAAATCGAGAACCTCGAAAAGCAGTTGCGGGCGCAGAAGCTGATCAATGAAGAGGCGCGCTCCAGCCTGGTGCGCTGCGAAGCAGCCTACGCCGAGGCCTCGCAGCGCCTGGTGCAGAGCCGGCGCGAGGCGGCCGAAAGCCAGAGCCGGGCGCATGCGCTGCAGGTGGAAAGCCTGCGCCTGACGCAGGCGGCCGAACAGATGCGCCAGCGCAGCGCGCAGATCACCGCCGATCTGGCCGAGATCGACGCTCAGCTCGATGACCTGCAGGAGCGCCGCGTCACGGCCGAAGGCCGTTTCGAAGAGCTCGACATGCAGCTGGCCGACACGCAGGAGCGCCACGCCACGCTCGACGAGCACGTGATCACGGCCGAGCGGCGCCTGACCGAGTCGCGCGAGCAGCAGCGCAGCCTGGAGCGCCAGGCGCAGGAGGCGGCGTTCTCCATGCGCAGCCTGGACGCGCGCAAGGCGGAGTTGTTGCGCGCCATAGAGACGGCCACGCGCGAGACGCAGGCCACGCTGGCCGAAGGCGACAAGGCGCAGCAGGAACTCACACAGCTCAACGACGCGGCGGCGCGCGGCGGTCTGGAGAGCGCGCTGGCGGTCAAGCTCGAGCGCGAACTGGCGCTGGGCGCACGGCGCAGCGAATACGACGACCTGACCGCCAAGCTGCGCGCCAGCGACGAGCGGCGACTGCGACTGGAGCGCGAGCTCGACCCGCTGCGCCAGCGCATCACTGAATTCCAGCTCAAGGAACAGGCGGCGCGCCTGGGCTTCGAGCAGTACACGCAATTGCTCGCCGACGCACAGGCCGATCTGGAGCTGGTGGCGCAGTCGATCGCCGACAAGCGCGTGCGCCTGGGCGGCCTGCAGGGCGAGATCGACACGCTGCACCGCGACATCGCAGCGCTCGGCGCGGTCAACCTGGCCGCCCTCGACGAGCTGGCGGCCGCGAGCGAGCGCAAGAATTTCCTCGACGCACAGTCGGCCGATCTGAACGAAGCCATGACCACGCTGGTCGAGGCGATCCGCCAGATCGACGGCGAAACGCGCGAACTGCTGTCGAGCACCTTCGACGCCGTGAACCAGCACTTCGGCCGCATGTTCCCGGAACTTTTCGGCGGTGGCAACGCGCGCCTGGTGATGACCGGTGAAGAGATCCTCGACTCCGGCGTGCAGGTGATCGCGCAGCCGCCGGGCAAGAAGAACCAGACCATCCATCTGCTGTCGGGTGGAGAAAAGGCGCTGACCGCGATCGCGCTGGTGTTCGCCATCTTCCAGCTCAATCCGGCGCCGTTCTGCCTGCTCGACGAGGTCGATGCGCCGCTCGACGACGCCAACACCGAGCGCTATGCCAAGCTGGTCCACAGCATGAGTCGCGAGACCCAGTTCCTGTTCATCAGCCACAACAAGATCGCCATGGAAATGGCCGAGCAGTTGATCGGCGTGACCATGCAGGAGCAGGGCGTGTCGCGCATCGTGGCGGTCGACATGGATGCGGCCGTTTCGATGACCGAGAGCAATTGATTCAGATGGGACATTTCCATGATGAGTAATCTGCAGATGGGTTTGGCTGCGGTCGGCGGCGTGGTGCTGGCGGCGATGGTCGGCCATGCGGCCTGGATCTCCCGGCGCAGCCAGCCGCGCCAGGCCACGACCGATGCCAACACCGTCGCGCAGCAGCCGCCTGGGCAGGACATCGAACCCGAGCTCGATGCGGCTGCCTACGACGTGGCCAAGTTTCCGCTGCCGGTGCCGGAGAAGAAGCCGTCGCTGGACGCCTTGATCGACGTGATCGCGCCGATCGCGCTCGAAGACGTGGTCTCGGGCGACGCGGCGCTGGCGGCGCTGCCCAGCACACGGCGCGCCGGCAGCAAGCCGTTCGCGGTCGAAGGTTTCAATGAAGCCAGCCAGAGCTGGGAGATGCCGCAGCCGGGCCAGCGCTACGGCGCGTTCCAGGCCGGCGTGCAGCTGGCCAATCGCGCCGGCGCGCTCAACGACATCGAGTATTCGGAATTCGTCGTCAAGACGCAGCACTTTTGCGAGGCGGTCAATGGCACGGCGGATTTCCCCGAGATGCGCGAAGAGGTGGCGCGCGCGCGCGAGCTCGACCAGTTTGCCAGCGAGCACGACGCCCAGCTCGGCTTTGTGCTGCGCGCGCGCAACTCGGCCTGGAGCCCGGGCTACGTGCAGCAAAGCGCGGCGCGGCTCGGCTTCGTCGCCGGCGTCATCCCCGGGCGCATGGTGATAGCGGCCAGCGTGCCGGGCCTGCCACCGGTGCTGAGCCTGAGTTTCGATGTGCAGGCCGCGATGGCCGAGGATCCGACGCAGTCCGCGATCCGCGAGCTCGCCATCAGCCTGGATGTGGCGCAGGTCGACCGCAGCGAATGCGCGTTCCAGCGGTTGCGCGAAGCGGCGCAGATGCTGGCCGAAAGCATGGAGGGCGTGGTGACCGACGACAACGGCATGCTGCTCACGCGCGAAGCCATGGACGAGATCGGCGGCGAGCTTGAGAAGCTCTACGACACGCTGGACCAGCGCGACCTCTCGGCCGGCTCGGCCGCCGCGCGCCGGCTGTTTTCCTGAGCAGGCTTGGACATTCTCCTGATCGCGCCATGACGCCGGATCTGTTTGCTTCCTCCGCCGCTACGGCGCCCGACGCCGCGGCGATCGAGCAGCTCCGACGCTCCCTGCACGAGCACGCCCACCGCTACTACGTGCTCGACGATCCGCTGATCTCGGACGCCGAATACGACCGTTTGTTCCAGCAGTTGCAGGCGATCGAGGCGGCGCACCCGGAACTGGTGACACCCGATTCGCCGACACAGCGCGTCGGCGGCCGACCGCTCGACGCCTTCGCCAGCGTGCGCCATGCCGTGCCGATGCTCAGCATCCGCACCGAGACCGACACCGAAGCCAGCGGCGCCGAATCCTTCGACGCCCGCATGCGCCGCGAGCTCGGCCTGGACGTGACGGCGCCGCCCGTCGAGTACGTGGCCGAGCCCAAGTTCGACGGCCTGGCGATGAGCCTGCGCTATGTGCATGGCGTGCTGGTGCAGGCTGCCACACGGGGTGACGGCGAGCTCGGCGAGGATGTGACGCAGAACATCCGCACCATCGGCCAAATTCCAATTCATCTGTTTGCGCCGGCGGCGCTCAGTGCGGGTTCACTGGTGCCGGAAGTGCCCGAGGTGCTCGAAGTGCGCGGCGAGGTCTACATGCGGCGCGACGATTTCGAACGCCTCAACGAGCGCCAGCGCGAGCACGGACTCAAGACCTTCGTCAATCCGCGCAACGCCGCGGCCGGCGCCGTGCGCCAGCTCGACCCGGCGATTGCGGCGCAGCGTCCCTTGAGCTTTTTCGCCTACGGCCTGGGCGAGGTGACACCGACGGAGCAGGGCGGTCCGGCCTTCGAGACTCATTTTCAGTTGCTGCAAACCTTGAAGGCCTGGGGCTTTCCCGTTTCGGAGCTGGTTCAGGTGGCGCAAGGTGCGCCGGAGCTGATCGCCTACTACGAGTCGATTGCGCGCACGCGCGATCAACTCGGCTTCGACATCGACGGCGTGGTCTACAAGGTCAACATCCTGGCGCTGCAGCGGCGCATGGGCTTTGTCACGCGCGAGCCGCGCTGGGCCGTGGCGCACAAGTTTCCGGCACAGGAGCAGATCACCACCGTGCAAGGCATCGAAGTGCAGGTCGGGCGGACCGGCAAGCTGACACCGGTGGCGCGATTGGCGCCGGTTTTTGTCGGCGGCGTCACCGTCACCAACGCCACCTTGCACAACGAGGACGAGGCGCGGCGCAAGGACGTGCGCGTCGGCGACAGCGTGGTCGTGCGCCGTGCCGGCGACGTGATCCCCGAAGTCGTCGCCGTGCTGCCCGAAAAGCGCCCGCCCCATGCGCAGCCCTTCACGATGCCCTTGCAGTGCCCGGTGTGCGGCAGCACCGCCGTGCGCGAGGAGGGCGAGGTCGACCACCGCTGCAGCGGCGGTCTGTTTTGCAGCGCCCAGCGCAAGCAGGCCATCCTGCATTTCGCGCAGCGCCGCGCGGTCGAGGTCGAGGGCCTGGGCGAAAAGCTGGTGGATCAGCTGGTTGATGGCAAGATCATCCGCACCTTGCCCGATCTGTATCGCCTGGGACTGACGGCGCTGGCCAGCCTGGCGCGCATGGCCGACAAATCGGCGCAGAACATTGTGCTGGCGCTGGAGAAGTCGAAGCAGACCACGCTGCCGCGCTTCCTGTTCGGCCTGGGCATCCGCCATGTCGGCGAGGCCACGGCCAAGGAACTGGCGCGCCATTTCGGCAGCCTGGACGCCATCATGGACGCCAGCGAAGAACAGTTGCTGGCAGTGGCCGATGTCGGCCCGACCGTGGCGCACAGCCTGCGCACCTTCTTTGACCAACCGCACAACCGCGAGGTTGTGGAGCAACTGCGCGCCTGCGGCGTGCACTGGGAGGAGGGCGCGCCGGCCGCGCAGGCACCGCAGCCGCTGGCCGGCAAGACGCTGGTACTGACCGGCACGCTGCCGACGCTGAGCCGGGACGAGGCCAAAGACCTGATCGAGGCCGCCGGCGGAAAAGTGGCCGGCTCTGTGAGCAAGAAGACGGCGTATGTGGTGGCCGGCGTTGAGGCCGGCAGCAAACTGGACAAGGCGCGCGAACTCGGCGTGGCGATCCTCGATGAAACCGGACTGAAGGAACTACTCGATGGCCATCCGTGAAATTCTGAAGATGGGCGACCCACGCCTGCTGCGCATCGCGCAACCGGTCACCCTCTTCGACAGCGACGAGCTGCACCTGCTGGTGTCGGACATGCTCGACACCATGGCGGCGGCCAACGGCGCGGGTTTGGCCGCGCCGCAGATCGGCGTCGACCTGCAATTGGTGATCTTCGGCACCGATGCACGCAACCCGCGTTACCCCGATGCGCCGGCCGTTCCCCGAACCGTGCTGATCAACCCGGTCATCACGCCGCTGGGCGACCCCGCCAGCGCCGGCGCGCCGCAGGAGGAAGAGGACTGGGAAGGTTGCCTGTCAGTGCCGAGATTGCGCGCTGTCGTGCCGCGTTTTGCGCGCATCCGTTACGCGGGATTCGACCAGTATGGCGACCCGGTCGAGCGCACGGTCGAAGGCTTTCATGCGCGCGTCGTGCAGCACGAGTGCGATCACCTGATCGGCAAGCTCTACCCGATGCGCGTGCGCGACTTCAGCCGTTTCGGTTTCACCGATGTACTGTTTCCGGGACTGGACGCCGCGCAGGACGATTAGGAACCGGTCCGCAGTCGCGACGGGGCCCTTTCCCGTTTGCGGCTTTGTCCAAGAGGGTTTGCTGGCTAGAATTCCATTGGCAGCAAATACGTTGTCGGGGATCAGGTGCGTCAATGCGCATCCGCCATGGACAATGCAGCAAGGGGCAAGGGGCACTGAACGATCCGGACAAACCTTCGGCAGGAACTGACGACCCGGTTCCCACGCTGCGCCAGCGTGCTTAAGCGGCAGTGCAGGCGGGGGCATCGGGATTGCCGCAATCGCTAGACTCGCTGTCGCGGCAGGTCATGCATGAATCCTTGCATGATCTGCAACTGCATCAGATCGAGCTGGAAATGCAGAACGAGGAACTGCGCCGAGCCCGCCTCGAACTCGACGCCGAGCGCGATCGCTACTTTGACCTCTATGACCTGGCGCCTGTTGGCTACTGCACCCTGAGCGAAAAGGGCTTGATCCTGGGCGCCAACCTCACGGCGGCCAGCCTGTTCAGCACGGATCGCAGCGGCTTGCTCAAGCAGCCTTTCAGCCGGTTCGTCTGTCCGGCATATCAGGATCGCTACTACCTGTACGTCAGGCAATTGTTTGTGATCCGGCAGGCCGACGTTTGTGATCTGCAAGTGCAGACCGCACAAGGGCACGTGTTATGGGCGGATCTATCGGGCGTGGTCATGCCCGCGGTCACCGGCAACGATGGTCGGGAGACGGCGCCAGACCCGGTCTTGTGGTTCACGGTGAGCGATATCACCGCGCTCAAGCAGGCAACGCAGGAATTGATCGAGGCGGTCCAGGCCGGCAAGGATGCGCAGGCGGCCAACCATGCGAAGAGCCAGTTTCTGGCCCATATCAGCCATGAAATTCGCACGCCCTTGAACGGCATTCTGGGTATGGCGCAGCTGCTGCAGAGTCCGGGGCTGACGCAGGCCCAACGAATTGACTATGCCGGTGTGGTGATGAGTTCAGGCCGGATTCTGATGAACCTGCTCAACGACATTCTCGACATTTCCATGATCGAGGCGGGCAAGTTCCGGCTCGAGTCCAAGCCGCTGGAGCCGGTGCAGGTTCTGCGCAATGCGGAGGCGCTGTTCGGGCCGCTTGCGCGCGCCAAGGGCCTGGCGTTCGAGACCCGCTGGATTGGGCCCGATCTGTCGTATCTCGGCGACCCGCATCGTGTGACCCAGATGATCTCTAACCTGCTGAACAACGCTATCAAGTTCACCGTCAAGGGACATGTTCGCGTCGAAGCGCGTGCACTGCCGGGCCAAGCTGACAATGTGACGCTTGAGTTCGCTGTCTTCGATACCGGCATTGGCATTGCGTCAGAGCAGCAGGCGGTGCTGTTTCAGACCTTTTCCCAGATTGAAAATATCATCACGCGCAGCTTCGACGGCGCCGGTCTGGGCTTGTCCATCGTGCGTAAGCTCGCTGAATTGATGGGCAGCGCAGCCGGCGTCGAAAGTCAGCCTGGACAGGGTTCGCGCTTCTGGTTCCGTGTTAAGGTGCGACGCCTCGCGGCATCGCCGTGAGCCGACCCAGATGATCCCGTGCGCTTGTTCAGCCCGGGGTCAGAGCCACAGGCCGCTGCGCGGCATCTGGTTGATCAGCACCGGCTCGGTGTCGATCACAAAGGAGCCGAGCACAAAGCTCAGCACGGCGATGAAGATGCTGGCGAAGAAGGCGGTCCAGAAACCCGAAACCGTGAAACCGCGCACCAGCGAGGACACCAGCAGGATCATCAGGGCATTGATGACCAGCAGGAACAGGCCGAAGGTCAGCAGCGTCAGCGGCAGCGTGAGCACGATCAGCAGCGGCTTGACGATGGCGTTGGCAAAACCCAGCAGCAGGGCCGAGACGATCAGTGACGAGGTGTCGGCGAAGCGCAGCCCGTGGAAGATGTGGCTGGCGACCCAGAGCGAGAGCGCGGTGATGGCCCAGTGCAGCAGGAACGGGGTCAGATGGTGCAGCATGCGGGAAGACCTTGGTGAAGCGTTGGACAGCGGACAACGCATCATAGCGGGGCCTGCCCGGCCCCCCCGATCAGGCAGCGCCAGCGCCAGTGCTAGCCGCGACCGCCGAAGGGCTGCGGCTTGAGGGAGCGCAGGTAGGCAATCAGCGCGTCCAGATCGGCGTCGCTGATGTTTTTGTAGAAGTCGAAGCCCATCGGTGGCCGGTAGCCCTTGCCATCGCGGTCGACGCCCTGGTGCAGCACGGTCTTGATCTGGGCATCGGTCCAGTCCTTCAGGCCGCTCGGATGCGGAGTGAGGTTGCGCGAAACGCTCTCGCCCCAGGGTCCCTTGAAGGACTGGCCGCCGGCGCCAAGCAGGTCCATGTGCAGCATGCCCTTGTCGTCGCGTGGCGTGTGGCATTCCAGGCAGTGACCGATGGTCGCCAGGTATTGCCCGTAATGGAGCTTGTTGCCCGGTGCCGGCGCGCTGACACGCTTGACCGGCGGGCCGTAGGCGCTCGGCAACGGCATGTTGTACTGCGACTTTGCAACCACGTTGCGCACCGCGGGCTGCGCGCGCAGGTAGGCGATGATGGCGGCCAGATCGGCGTCCGAGATGCTGCGGTAGAACGGGATCGGCATCGGCGGGCCGATCAGGCGGCCGTCCGGGCGGATGCCTTCGCGGATCGCCTTGGCCAGCTGGGCGTCGGTCCATTTGCCAATGCCGGTGTCGCGGTCGGGCGTGATGTTCGCGGCAACGGCCTTGAACGCCGCGTCGTCGAACACCATGCCGCCTGAGAGTCCTTTTTCCAACAGCGGCTGGCCCTGCTCGCCGCGCGCGACGTGGCAATTGCCGCAGGCAATGATGCCCTCCATTAGGTACTTGCCGCGCGCCAGCCGTGCCGCTTGCTGCGCCCAGGCGCTGCCGATGCCGGTTGCCAGCAGCGCGCAGAGCGCCAGTTTCAACAACTTGCCCATGCTTGTTCTCCTGTTGTGGCCTGCCTTGCAGAGATGACAACTGGCAGCGCCGGTTTGGGGACGATGACCGGCGCACTATGCACGCCGTCGCGCGGCCTTGGCAGCCGGTGCTGCAAAAGCCCGCACGACCAGCGTGGCTATGCAGGCTTCGCCCGCTCGGGATCTTTTCCCCTGCCGGATCGAAGGTGGCGGGTTTCGGCGGCAAAATAGCGTCCGACAAACCCGATCACCCACCCATCTCAAGGAACACATCCATGGCAAAGATTGCTTTTCTCGGCGCCGGCCTGCTCGGCGCTGCTTTTGCCGAGGCGGCCGCCGCGCGCGGCGACACCGTCACGGCCTGGAACCGCTCGGCGGAGAAGGTCCTGGCCCTGGCATCGTTCGGCGTGATCGCGGCCGCAACGCCGGCGCAGGCCGTGCGCGATTGCGCGCGCGTGCACCTGGTGCTCAAGGACGATGACGTGGTCGAGGAAGTGCTGGCGGCGGCGCGCCCCGGCCTGGCAAGCAGCGCGGTCATCCTCGATCACACGACGACCCTGCCCGGGCGCACAGCGGCGCGCTCGGCGCAGTTCGCGGCGCAGGGCATCAAGTACCTGCATTGCCCGGTGTTCATGGGCCCGCCCGCGGCGCGCAAGGCGCTCGGCAGCATGATGGTGTCAGGCCCGCAGGCGGTCTTCGAGGAAGTGAAGGCGGAACTGGCGAAGATGACGGGCCGGCTGGAATACTACGGCGAGCGCAGCGATCTGGCGGCGGTCAAGAAGCTGTGCGGCAACGCCGCCATCATCGGCGTCTCCGCGCTGCTGGCCGATATCCTGACGATCGCGCAGGCCAGCGGTGTCAGCGGCGAGGAGGCGATCAGCGCGCTCGGCCTGTTCGACATCAACTCCACCATCAGCGGGCGCGGCATGAACATGGCCAAGGGGAATTTCGCGCCGAGCTTCGAGCTCACGATGGCGCGCAAGGACGTGCGCCTGATGATCGAGACGGCCGGTGCGCGCCCGCTGGCGGCACTGCCGGCGATTGCCGCGCGCATGGACCAGCTGATCGCGGCCGGCCATGGCGCGCAGGACGCGAGCGTGCTGGGCATCGACGCCGTGCAGGGCGGCTGAGCTTAATCGTCATCCCGGGCTTGACCCGGGATCCATGCATTCGGACAGTGCCACGCGAAGCATGGATTGCGGATCAGGTCCGCAATGACAGCCGTATATCAGCCGCCGCGCTGGCGCAGCAAGGCCAGTCTGACTAGTGGCAGGCGGTCGTTGCCGAAGTACATGTCGTCGCCGACGAAGATCGTGGGCGAGCCGAAGCCGCCGCGCCGGATCACTTCGTCGGTGTTGTCCTTGAGTTGCTGCTTGATCGCGCTGTCGGCAATGCCGGCGAGGAATGCGTCGCCGTCGATGCCGAGTTGCGCGCAGATGGCCAGCAGCACGGCGTCCTGCGAGATGTCTTCCTCGCGCGCCCAGTAGGCTTCGAACACGGCGCGGGCGAAGGCCGGCAGCTTGCCTTGCGGCTCGAGCCAGATGCAGCCGCGCATGGCCTTGACGCTGTTCACCGGGAACACCTTGGGCGGCATGATGATCTTCAGGCCGGCCACGCGTGCCCAGTCCTGCATGTCCTTGAGCATGTAGGCCGCCTTGGCGGGCACCGGGTTCTCGCGCATGGCGTAGACGCTCGGATTGATGGCGTTGAAGATTCCGCCCACCAGCACCGGCCGCCAATGGATCGGCTCGTTGAGTTCAGCCGCCAGCGGCTCGATGTTGTGGAAGGCCAGATAGGTCCAGGGGCTGGAGCAGTCAAAGAAGAATTCAAGCATGGTGCTACACCTTCAAACGAGTTTGTGATCGCCATCGCGCACGCTCTGCGCGGTCTGGCCGAACAGCGCCTTGCGCGCTTCTTCGCTCATGCTGTTGGCGCGCAGCGCCTTGAGCAGCTCGACGCCGCGCCGCACGGCCGGGCGCTCGATCAGCGTGTTGTACCAGCGCTCGACGTGCGGAAAGTCGGCCAGCGCCACCTGCTGCGCCGTGTGCGTGCGGATCCAGGGGAAGATGGCCATGTCGGCGATCGAATAGTCCGGCCCCGCGACGAAGGCACCGGTGCGTCCGAGCTGCGTGTTGAGCACGCCGTAGAGGCGGTTGACTTCCTTGCCATAGCGTTCGATCGCGTACGGCACTTTTTCCGGCGCGTAGAGCAGGAAGTGGCCGTTCTGCCCGGCCATCGGCCCCAGGCAGCCCATCTGCCACATCAGCCACTGCGTGACCTGGTAGCGGCCCCGGACATCGGGCGGCATGAACTGCCCGCTTTTTTCCGCCAGGTACAGCAGGATGGCGCCGCTCTCGAACACCGGGATCGGCGCGCCGCCGTCGGCGGGTTTGGTGTCGACGATGGCCGGCATGCGGTTGTTCGGGCTGATCGCGAGAAAAGCCGGCGCGAACTGCTCGCCCTTGCCGATGTTGACTGGCAGCACGCGGTAGGGCAGGCCGCATTCCTCCAGCATGATGGAAATTTTCCAGCCGTTGGGCGTGGGCCAGTAGTAGAGGTCGATCATGGCGGCTCCGTTGGTTCGGTTGCTGATGATATGCGCTGCATCCGACGCCGCCCGGCGTCATCCAGTGCCTCCATCAGGATGACATCACGGTCCGACAACCGGAGCCGGCAGCGGCATCCTGCGCGCCGTCAGCACCGTGCGCAGGCGGTCTGGGTAGTCGCTGATGATGCCGTCCACGCTCCAGCCGATCAGCTTGTCCATCTCGGCCGGGTTGTTGATGGTCCAGGGCAGGACCTTCAGGCCCAGGGTGTGCGCCTTCTTCACCAGGTCTTCGGTCACGGCGCCGCCATTGGGCGACCAGATGGCCCCGCCGGCAGCCTTGACCATGGCCGGAAGATCCGGATAGTCGGCGATCCGGTAGCCGGCCGTCCAGATGGCGCCGGCGATGGTGTCGTTGCTGGCGTTCTGGAAGCTCAGATAGGCGGTCGGAATCTCAGGCGCGATTCTCTGCGCGATCTGCAGCGTGCGCCAGTCGAAGCTCTGGATGGTCACGCGGTCGGCCATGCCGACATCGCGCACGAGCTTGACCAGGGCCTGGGTCATCACCTCGGGGCTGGCCGTGTCGTTCGGCTGCGTGGGATCGACCTTGGTTTCGATGTTGAATCGCACCTTGCTGCCCCAGGCCTTGACGCGCTCGAACAGCGCGGCCAGCGCCGGTATGCGCGTGCCATCGACAGGCTCCTGCGTGGCGAACTGCGCGGCATAGGGCGTGCCCGGCTTGATGCGGCCCAGTTCGTAAGTCTGGATCTGCGCCAAGGTCAGCGAGCGGATCAGCGGGCCCTTGCTGCCGCTCAGCCATTCACCCTTGGCATCGCGCGCGATCAGCGGGTTCAGGTAGGGGTCGTGCGAGATGACCAGCACATCGTCGGCGCTCAGACCCACGTCGAGCTCCAGCGTGTCCACCCCGATGCGCATGGCCTTCTCGAAAGCCGGCAGCGTGTTCTCGGGTGCCAGACCGCGCGTGCCGCGGTGGCCTTCCAGGTCAAAGGCGAATGCCGGCGCGGCCAGAATCAGACTCAGCAGCAGGCAGGGGAAAAGGCGTGTATTCATGGCCGCATTGTGCACAATGGATGAGGCGGGCCGCCAGCACGGCCATCTTGCATGGGCGGGCACGGCATGCCCACGCTTTCAATTATCCGGCAACACCCGGCGGGCGCTTCAGTCCTGCGCCAGCGCTTCCATCAACTCGGTCTCAATCGCGATCTGGGCGCGGTTGTGCTGCAACTCCGCGCCTTCGATCAGGAAGGTGTCGTCCACGCGCTCGCCCAGCGTGGCGATCTTGGCCAGCTGCAGATTGATCTGGTGGCGGGCCAGCACGCGCGCCACGCTGTAGAGCAGGCCGACGCGGTCGCTCGCTGTGATGTTGAGCAGCCAGCGCTGGCCCTTCTCGTCGGGGCGCAGCGTGACGCGCGGCGCGATCGGGAAGCTCTTGACGCGGCGCGACACGCGGCCGCGGCTCGGCGGCGGCAGCGGCGTGGTCTGGGTGACAGCGCGGCTGAGCTCGCTCTCCACCATGCTGATGAGTTCTTGGTAATGGTCGGACCAGCTCGGCGCAATGATCTGAAAGGTGTCCAGCGCGTAGCCGTTGTTGGCGGTGTGGATGCGCGCGTCGAGAATGCTGAAGCCGCCCTTGTCGAAGTAGCCGCAGATGCGGGCGAACAGGTCGGGCTGGTCCGGCGTATAGACCACCACCTGCAGGCCTTCGCCGACCGGCGAATGGCGCGCGCGCACGATCGACTTGCCGCTGCCGACATGGCGCGACAACTGGCGCGCATGCCAGGCGATGTCGGCGGCATCGTGGCGCATGAAATAGCCGACGTCCAGCGTATCCCATAGCTTCTTGTGCGCCTCGAACGGCATGGCGTAGAGCGCCAGCAGGATCAGGGCTTCGCGCTTGCTGGCCTCGACCTCGGCGTCCGGGTCCGGTGCGCGTCCGCCCAGCGCGCGCAGCGTCATGCGGTACAGGTCTTCGAGCAGCTTGCCCTTCCAGGCATTCCAGACCTTGGGCGAGGTGCCGCGGATGTCGGCCACCGTCATCAGGTACAGGGCGGTGAGATTGCGCTCGTTGCCGACCCGCTTGGCGAAGGCCTGGATCACGGCCGGGTCGCTCAGGTCCGACTTCTGCGCCGTGTGGCTCATCGTCAGATGTTCGTGCACGACGAAGGCGATCAGTTTCGCGTCTTCCTTCGCAAAGCCGTGCTCGCGGCAGAAGCGCCGCACCTCGATCGCGCCGAGTTCCGAGTGATCGCCGCCGCCCCCTTTGGCGATGTCGTGGAACAGCGCGGCCACATAGAGGATCCAGGGCTTGTCCCAGCCCGAGGCCAGCTGCGAGCAGAACGGGTACTCGTGCGCGTGCTCGACGATGAAGAAGCGCCGCACGTTGCGCAGCACCATCAGGATGTGCTGGTCCACCGTGTAGACGTGAAACAGGTCGTGCTGCATCTGCCCGACGATCTTGCGGAACACCCACAGATAGCGCCCCAGCACCGAGGTCTGGTTCATGAGCCGCATGGCATGCGTGATGCCGTCGTGCTCCATCAGGATCTTGCGGAAGGTCTCGCGATTGACCGGGTCGGCGCGGAACTTGCCATCCATCACGTTGCGCGCGTTGTACAGCGCGCGCAGCGTGCGCGCCGACAGGCCCTTGGCGCCGGCGGTGGTCTGGTAGAGCAGAAAGGTCTCCAGGATGGCGTGCGGCTCGCGCTGGTACAGGTCGTCGCTGACGACCTCGATCATGCCGGCCTTGTCCGAGAAGCGTTCGTTGATCGGGCGCGGCTCGTGCGTCGAGGGGTTGAGCCGCTCCTCGATGTTGAGCAGCAGGATCTGGTTGAGCTGCGTCACCGCCTTGGCCGCCCAGTAGTAGTGGCGCATCAGCATTTCGCTGGGGCGGATCTGGAACGGCTTGGAAGAATCGACGACGCTCGGCCCATTGGTATAGCCGAATGTGGTTGCGACGGCGGCCTGCATGTCGAACACCAGACGGTCTTCGCGCCGCTTGGCGATCAGGTGCAATCGCGCGCGGATCAGGCGCAGCAACGCCTCGTTGTGCTTGATCTGCTTGACTTCGAAATCGGTCGCCAGGCCGTTTCGCGCGAGCTCGTCCCAGTCCGATCCGTAGCCGGCCGCCTTCGCCACCCACAGGATCACCTGCAGGTCGCGCAGCCCGCCGGGCGACTCCTTGCAATTGGGTTCGAGCGCGTAGGGCGTGTCCTCGAACTTGCTGTGGCGCTGGCGCAGCTCCAGCGTCTTGGCGACAAAGAAGGCGTTCGGATCCATGGCGGCGAAGAACTGCTTCTGGAAATGGGCATACAGGCCGGCACTGCCTGTGATCAGACGGCCCTCGAGCAGGCTCGTCTGGATCGTCACGTCGTTGGCGGCCTCGTGCAGGCATTCAGCCAGCGTGCGCACGCTCGATCCGATCTCCAGGCCGGTGTCCCAGCAACTGCCGATGAAGCCTTCGATGCGGGCCTTGAGCGCGGCATCGGTGTCGGGGGCTTCGCCGTCGGGCAGCAGCACCAGCACGTCGATGTCCGAGTAAGGAAACAGTTCGCCGCGCCCGTAGCCGCCGACCGCCAGCAGCGCGAACGGGGTGGCAAAGCCGGCCCGATGCCACAGCGCCTTGAGCGTGCTGTCGGCCAGCTTCGACAGGGCACCCAGCGTGGCGCGCACGCCGCGCGTGGAGGACGTTCCACTCGACGCCAGCGACTGCAGCAAGGCCTCTTTTTGAGCACGAAAGTGCGTGCGCAGCGCGACCGGATCGAGCATGGGCGGCTACTTCACAAAGGCCGGCAGCGGCGGGCAACCGGCCGACAGGGTCAGCACCTCATAGCCGGTTTCTGTCACCAGCACCGTGTGTTCCCATTGCGCCGAGAGCGAGCGGTCCTTGGTGACGATGGTCCAGCCGTCGCCCATCTCCTTGATCTCGCGCCGACCCGCGTTGAGCATGGGCTCGATCGTGATCGTCATGCCGGCCTTGAGCTGCTCAAGCGTGCCCGGGCGCCCGTAGTGCAGCACCTGCGGCTCCTCATGGAAGTTCTGCCCGATGCCGTGGCCGCAGAATTCGCGCACCACGCTCAGGCCATGGCCTTCGGCAAATTGCTGGATCGCGTGCCCGATGTCGCCCAGGTAGGCGCCGGCCCTGACTTTGACGATACCGTGCCACATCGCCTCGTAGGTCAACGCGCACAGTCGGCGTGCCGCCAGCGAGGCTTCGCCGACGATGAACATGCGGCTGGAGTCGCCGTGCCAGCCGTCCTTGATGACTGTGACGTCGATATTGACGATGTCGCCCTTCTTGAGCGGCTTGTCGTTCGGAATGCCGTGGCAGACCTGGTGGTTGATCGAGGTGCAGATCGCCTTCGGATACGGGTTGTGTCCCGACGGCGCGTAGTTCAGCGGCGCCGATATCGCGTGCTGCACCTCGGTCGTGTAGTCGTTGGCGAGCTTGTCGAGTTCGTTGGTCGTGACACCGGGCTTGACGAAGGGGGTCAGGTAATCCAGAAGTTCAGCGGCGAGTCGGCCGGCCACGCGCATGCCGGCAATGCCGGCGGCGTCTTTGTAGGTGATGGTCATGGCTTGAATTATCCCATCGGGCGTAATGGCCTGCTGGCGTGGGGGTCCGGTTAAAATCTGTGTCATCCCCGAAGCGGGCCGCCTAGCGCCCAAGCCGTGGACTCCCGTCAACCCGTCAGCACCTAATCCAGGCCTCCAACGTGACCCTCTTCATCAGCCAATTCGAGGGCGGCAGCGCACTCAGCCCGTTCCGTGTCCAGCAACTCCTGCCCGGTCTGCAGGCGATCAACGACAAGATCTGCGATGTGGCCGCGCGCTATGCGCACCTGGTGACGACGGATGCCGAGCCCGATCAGGGATTGAAGGCGCAATTGACCGCGCTGCTGAGCTATGGGCTGGCCTACAGCGGTCCGAGCGAGGGTGCGCTGTTCGTCGTGACGCCGCGCTTCGGCACGGTCTCGCCATGGGCCTCCAAGGCCACCGACATCGCTCACAACTGCGGCCTGGCGGTTCGCCGGGTCGAGCGCATTCTGGAATACCGCGTCGTGCTGAAGTCCGGATTATTGGGCAAGACTGCGCTGTCGGCGCAGCAACAGGCGCAGATTGGCGACCTGCTGCACGATCGCATGACCGAGAGCGTGATGTTCGACCGCGCCAGCGCCTGCGGCCTGTTCAGCGCGCTACCGGCCGCGCCGCTGGCACATGTCGATGTGCTGCACGGCGGCAAGGCAGCGCTGCAGGCGGCCAACACCGAGTTCGGTCTGGCGCTTGCCGGCGACGAGATCGACTACTTGGTGCAGGCCTTCACGCAGTTGCAGCGCAACCCGACCGATGTCGAATTGATGATGTTCGCGCAGGCCAACAGCGAGCATTGCCGCCACAAGATATTCAACGCGCAGTTCACGATCAACGGCACGCCACAGCCCATGAGCCTGTTCGGCATGATCCGCCACACGCACCAGACGAACCCGCAGCATATGCTGGTGGCCTATTCGGACAACGCCTCGGTGATGGAAGGCGTGGCGGTCGAGCGCTTTGTTGCCCGCTCGGCCACCGGCACGGGCGAGAGCAGCGCAGGCCGCTACGAACGCCAGGCGCGCACGCATCACATCCTGATGAAGGTGGAGACGCACAACCACCCGACGGCGATCTCGCCGTTCCCCGGTGCCGCCACCGGCGCCGGCGGCGAGATCCGCGACGAAGGCGCGACCGGGCGCGGCTCCAAACCGAAGGCCGGCCTGACCGGCTTTACGGTATCGAAGATCAATTGGGATGCGGCAGCAACCGGCGGCTACGGCAGGCCCGGTCACATCGCCAGCCCGCTGCAGATCATGGTCGAGGGGCCGCTTGGTGGTGCCGCGTTCAACAACGAGTTCGGCCGCCCCAATCTGCTCGGTTATTTCCGAGAGTACGAACAGGCGATTTCCTGCCGCACGGCGGGCGAGCAGGCTCTGCAGCAGGAGCAGCGCGGCTACCACAAGCCGATCATGATCGCGGGCGGCCTCGGCGTGATCGATGCCACGCAGACGCACAAGATCGAATTTCCGGCCGGCAGCCTCTTGATCCAACTCGGCGGACCGGGCATGCGCATCGGCATGGGCGGCAGCGCCGCCAGTTCCATGGCCACGGGCGCCAACGCTGCCGAGCTCGACTTCGATTCGGTGCAGCGCGGCAACCCCGAGATCGAGCGCCGCGCGCAGGAGGTCATCAACCAGTGCTGGCTGCTCGGGCAGGGCGATGCCGGCCAGCCGGGCAACCCGATCCTGGCGATCCACGACGTCGGCGCCGGTGGCCTGTCGAACGCCTTTCCCGAACTTACCAACGACGCCGGGCGCGGCGCGCGCTTCGACCTGCGCGCCGTGCCGCTCGAGGAGTCGGGCATGGCGCCGAAGGAGATCTGGTGCAACGAGAGCCAGGAGCGCTACGTGCTCGCGATCGCGCCGGAATCGCTGGCGCTGTTCACGGCGCTGTGCGAGCGCGAACGCTGCCCGTTCGCGGTCGTCGGCGTGGCGACGGAAGAACGCGATCTGATCGTCGCGGATGGATCGACCCAAGACGGTGATCCAGTCCAGATGCCCATGAATGTCCTGTTGGGAAAACCGCCGAAGATGCAGCGCGATGTCAGGACGGTCGAGCGCATTTTTGCACCGATCGACCTCTCGGGCGTCACTCTGCAACAGGCCTGCATCGACGTGCTCTCGCACCCGACGGTTGCGTCCAAGCGCTTCCTGATCACGATCGGCGACCGCACGGTGGGCGGCCTCACGCACCGCGACCAGATGGTCGGACCCTGGCAGGTGCCGGTGGCCGATTGCGCCGTCACGCTGGCCGATTTCAAGGGTTTTGCCGGAGAGGCCATGAGCATGGGCGAGCGCACGCCGCTGGCCACGCTGAACGCCCCGGCCTCGGGCCGCATGGCGGTGGCCGAGGCCATCACCAATCTACTGGCCGCGCCGATCGAACTCTCTCGCGTCAAGCTCTCGGCCAACTGGATGGCGGCCTGCGGCGAGCCCGGCGAGGACGCCGCGCTTTACGCCACGGTGAAGGCGGTCGGCCTGGAGCTGTGCCCGGCGCTGGGCATTTCGATTCCGGTGGGCAAGGATTCGCTCTCCATGCGCACGCAGTGGCGCGACGAGACGGGCGCCAAAAAAGTGACGTCGCCGGTGTCGCTGATCGTGACCGCCTTTGCCACGCTCGCCGATGTGCGCGGCACGCTGACACCGCAGTTGAACGCGGTCGAGGACGGCACGCTGCTGCTGATCGACCTGGGGCGCGGCAAGTGCCGCATGGCGGGCAGTATGCTGGCACAGACGCTGGGCCAGCTCGGCGATGAGGCGCCCGACCTCGATGCGCCGGCCGACCTGGTGGCGCTGGTGCAGGCGGTCAATGCGCTGCGCGCGCGCGACCAGATCCTGGCCTACCATGACCGCAGCGACGGCGGCCTGTTTGCCACGGTCTGCGAGATGGCCTTTGCCGGCCACGTCGGCGTGGCGCTCAATGTCGACCTGCTGGTCACCGAGGGCGACGGCATCAGCGACAGCCGTGCTGATGTCGGCGACAGCAAGAACTGGGCAGGCCAGGTCAGCGCGCGGCGCGAGGAGCTCACGCTCAAGGCCTTGTTCAACGAGGAGCTCGGGGTCGTGCTGCAGGTGCGCACCAGCGAGCGCGACGCGGTCATGCAGACGCTGCGCGAGCACGGCCTGTCCCGCCACAGCCATGTCATCGGTAAGACGCGTCTGGCCGGTTCTGCCATCCCCTCCGGCGTCGGTGAACTGCAGATCTGGCGTGACGCGAGAGCAGTCTTCACCGCGAAGCTGCAGGACCTGCACCAGGCCTGGGATGCGACCAGCTGGAAGATCTGCCGGCAGCGCGACAACCCGGCCTGCGCCGACGCCGAGCATGCCGCCGCCGGCGATCCGCTGGATCCGGGCTTGCATATCGCATTGCCGGTGACGCGGCCGGCAGCCCCGCCCGTGCTGCTCTCGCGACCCAAGGTGGCGGTGCTGCGCGAGCAGGGCGTCAACTCGCACGTCGAGATGGCCTACGCCTTCGATGAAGCGGGCTTCGAGGCCTACGATGTGCACATGACCGACCTGCAAAGCGGTCGCGCCAATCTGGCCGATTTCAAGGGCGTGGTGGCGTGCGGCGGCTTCAGCTACGGAGACACCCTGGGCGCCGGCATCGGCTGGGCGCGCTCCATTACGTTCAACCAGATCCTGGCCGATCAGTTCAAGACCTTCTTCGCGCGCGCCGACACCTTTGGCCTCGGTGTCTGCAACGGTTGCCAGATGTTCGCCGAACTGGCCGACATCATCCCCGGCGCGCAGGACTGGCCGCGCTTCACCACCAACCAGAGCGAGCGCTTCGAGGCGCGGCTCTCGATGGTCGAGGTGTTGGACTCGCCCTCGCTGTTCTTCGCCGGCATGGCCGGCGCGCGCCTGCCGATCGCCGTCGCGCATGGCGAGGGCTATGCCAATTTCGGCAACCGCGGCAATGAGCAGCAGGTGATCGCGGCCATGCGCTTCACCGACAACTTCGGGGTGCCGACCGAGGCCTATCCGTTCAACCCGAACGGCAGCCCCTCGGGACTGACCGGCGTGACCACGGCCGACGGCCGCTTCACCGCCATGATGCCGCACCCGGAACGCGTGTTTCGCAATATCCAGATGAGCTGGAGCAGTGCCGATCGGTCGGCCTTGAGCGCCTGGATGCAGCTGTGGCGCAACGCGCGCAAGTGGGTCGGCTGAAGCCGCTTCAGACCGTTGCCGCCGCCAGCGGCCTTGCCGCCGTGCCGAGCCACTCCGGATGGGCGCGCCAGTGTTGCATCCAGATCGGCAGTTCGGCCGCCGCCATCGGTCGCGCGATGCCATAGCCCTGGCCGCGCTCGCAACCCATTTGCAGCAGCAACCGGCCATGTTCGGCCGACTCGACACCTTCGGCGACCACCTGCCGGTCCAGCGCCTTGATCAGGCCGATGATGCTGTGCAGGATGGCGCGGTCCTGCGCGTCGCCCGGCATGTTGGCGACGAAGCCCTGATAGATCTTTACCTGCGCCACCGGCAGCTGTTTGAGACAGGTCAGCGATGAATGGCCGTTGCCAAAATCATCGAGCGTGAAGCGCACGCCGAACGCGCGGCAGTCCTCGATCACGCCGGCGACCCGGTTCAGGTCGTTCAGGGCGCTGATTTCGAGCACCTCCAGCACCAGCCGACCCGGATCGACGGACGGATGCAGCGCGAGGATCTCGCGCAGGCGTCGGCTGAAGTTTGCCCCCCGCAAATGTCGCGTGCTGATGTTCACGCCGACCGGCCAGGCCAGGCCACTTGCTTGCCAGTCTTCGATCTGGCGCAGGACGCGCTCGAGCACCCACTCGCCGACGTTCACGGCGAGCGCATGCTCCTCGATCAGAGGCAGGAACTGAGCCGACGTCAGAAGTCCGCGCTGCGGATGGCGCCAGCGGATCAAGGCCTCGACGCCAATCACCGCGCCGCTGCGCAATTCAATGGTCGGCTGGTAGAGCAGCTCGAGTTCGCCTTGCGCGATGGCCCGGCGCAGTCGCTCAAGCTCTTCCTGATGGTTTCGGATGTCGCGGTCGCGGTTGGCATCAAACGAATAGCGTTTATCGGACGCCGCAAAGATGTTTGCCGATGGCACGACAGTTGGCCGGCGTCAGATAAACCATGTTGGACTGAACCGCCACCCAAGGCGATCGCGATAGGGGATTGAAA
>Ga0073936_10001908_pt1 | contig 31683 bp, 36 predicted proteins | sample AliMusrvi5mmetaG_FD_87041 | JGI IMG/M metagenome (GOLD analysis project Ga0073936, IMG submission 87041) | Freshwater lake bacterial and archeal communities from Alinen Mustajarvi, Finland, to study Microbial Dark Matter (Phase II) - Alinen... | ecosystem: Environmental > Aquatic > Freshwater >...
ATAGAATAGGATACCAGGCTATTTATGTTGACATTTGTACGGATTGGAAATGATGGTTTGGTGTTATGAGTTTTAAGTAAACAAGCGGAATCAGGAGCGTAAACAAGGGAAAAAAAAATTTGCAACAAAGCAATGAGTAAAATGACAAACATTGGAATTAAAATTATTGCACCTCTCCCCTGCCCTCCCGGACTTATACCTCGTAACCTTATTCCCGTTTTCACAATTTAAAAACAGTTATTTAAAACAAAGATTATGGACAAAATAAGCATATTATGGGCAGATGATGAGATTGATCTATTAAAGCCTCACATTTTATTTTTACAGGAAAAAGGTTATGATGTTGTTACCGCCAACAGCGGAAATGATGCACTGGATATCATTAAAACCCGACCTTTCGACATTATATTTCTTGACGAGAACATGCCTGGAATATCAGGACTCGAAACATTGAAGCAACTAAAAACCATTGCGCCTCAAATCCCGATAGTGATGATCACTAAAAGCGAAGAAGAAACCATCATGGACGATGCCATTGGTTCAAAGATCGCCGACTACCTGATAAAACCTGTAAACCCAAACCAGATACTTCTTGCAATTAAAAAGAACCTCGACAATAAAAGGCTGATCAGCGAAAAAACCACATCCGATTACCAGATGGAATTCCGCGGTATCTCGACAACCCTGAACGAAAGACTCGACTTTAAACAATGGGCTGAAGTGTACAAAAAGATCACCCGCTGGGATATTGAACTTGAAAAATCAAAAGACGGCGGCATGATTGATGTTTTGAAAAGCCAGATCACGGAAGCAAACTCATCATTTTCGAAGTATGTTGAAAACAATTACATCAACTGGCTCCACAGCAGTACCGGTGAGCGACCTGTGTTTTCGCACACACTGATCAAAGACAAGCTGTTTCCGCAACTCGATCAACCGGGCCCTGTCTTCTTTATTCTTGTTGACAACCTGCGACTGGATCAATGGAAAGTGCTGCAGACAGTGTTTGATGAATATTTCAGAACCGTGGATGATGAAATTTATCAAAGCATTCTTCCTTCCGCAACGCAATATGCAAGGAATGCAATATTCTCAGGTTTGATGCCTACCGAGATTGAGAAGATATATCCCAACCTATGGCTAGACGAAGAAGAAGAGGGTACAAAAAATCAATTTGAAGAAGAGCTGTTCGCGAAACAATTGAAGCGCTATGGAAAAGATGTTAAGTTTTCGTACAACAAAGTCCTGAACCTTCACTATGGCAAACGACTTGCCGAATTGCTCCCGAATATGATGTCGAACAAGCTCAACATTATCGTTTATAATTTTGTTGACATGCTTTCGCATGCACGCACTGAAATGGAAGTGATAAAAGAGTTGGCCGATGATGAAGCTGCTTATCGCTCGCTGACTTTTTCATGGTTTGAACATTCTCCTCTGCTTGACATCATCAAGTTTGCGGCGGAAAAGAAAGCCCGCATTGTGCTGACAACAGACCATGGATCTATCAGGGTGCAGAGTCCGATAAAAGTAGTCGGAGAGAAAAACACCAATTCCAACCTGAGATATAAGTTTGGACGAGCATTGCAATATGACAAAAGAGATGTGCTGGAAATAAAAAATCCGGCTGATGCATTCCTGCCAAAACTGAATGTGAGTACTTCTTATATCTTTGCAAAAGAAAATAAATTCTTCGCTTATCCGAATAACTACAATCATTACGTGAATTTTTACAAAAACACTTTTCAGCATGGAGGAATATCAATGGAGGAAATGCTGATACCGGTGATCACGCTTGAAGCGAAGTAAAGGATAGAAGATTGATAATAGAAAATAGAAGATAGAAAATAGTCTGAAGTATGGAATATTCATGTACTACAACGGATGAACTTGACAGCATAGCTGAGAGCATGATAAAACAACATCCGGATGCAAGGGTTTTTGCTTTGTTTGGAAAAATGGGAGCTGGCAAAACCACATACATTAAAAGCGTCTGCAAAAGACTAAAGGTTACTGACACCGCCATTAGCCCTTCGTTTGGGATAATCAATGAATACGAAACAAGTGACAAGAAAATGATCTATCATTTTGATTTCTACAGGATCAAAAGTATTATGGAATTTCTGGACCTTGGTTGCGAAGAATACCTATACAGCGGCAATTACTGCTTTATTGAATGGCCCGAAAAGATCAACGATTTCCTCCCTGTGAATTATGTTCCTGTGTTCATTGATGAAGTGGCAGGGGAAAGATTCATCAAGTTTTAAAGACCCAAGACTCAAATTCCAAGTCTCAAATTCCAAGGTTCGCTAGCCCTGGAATTTGGAATTTGAATCTTGGGGCTTGGGACTTTCTTCAGGTTACCATTTCTTTTTAAAGTCGCCTCTCGAAAAATATTTTTCAATAAAACAATACATCAGAATAAAGAAATAACGGCTGCCCATTTCTCTTATTTTCAGGTTGGATTTCCCATACTTTCGGTTGGTCCATGAGTTAGGAATAACAGTGTATGAGTATCCGCGGATGATCGCTTTCAGCGGCAATTCAATTGTCAGGTTGAAATGTGGTGACAGAAAAGGTTTGATGCCTTCAATGGTGTGGCGTTTGTAAAGTTTAAAAGCATTGGTAGTGTCATTGTATTTGATATGCATCACCAGGCGAATAATAAAATTAGCTGTTCTGTTGATGATTTTTTTCAGGAAAGGATAATCCACCAATTTCCCTCCTTTGATGAAGCGGCTGCCAAACACACAATCATAATTGCCCTCCATCATTGCCGTATAAAACTTTATCAGGTCATGAGGAGAATCAGACAGGTCAGCCATCATGACTGCGACACAATCACCATTGAATTTCTCCAACCCGAATCTGACGGCATACCCAAAGCCATTGGGGCCACTATTCGTCACAAAGTTCAGCTCCGGATATTTTTTATGAAGATCTTTTAAAACCTCAAAAGTATTATCCTTTGAATTGTCATTTACAACCAATATCTCATGGTCAATTTGCGCCTGTTGTAAAGCCGTGGCAAGCTGCCCGATTGTTTCGGGTAATGATTCAGCTTCATTATAAGCAGGAATTACAACGCTTAATTTCATTGGAAAAACTAATGATTATGATTTGATAAAAATTCAAATAAAGCAGGGAGGATTTGCAAATTCCCTGACAATAATCCTACAATCTTTTTGAAAAATTGGTGTATATCTGTGTCAATATTTCATTGATACCAAACTCATAGTTCCAGGCCGGATAATGATTTTTAAACTTGCTGACATCACTTATCCACCAGATGTGATCACCAATCCTGTTATCTTCGGCATATTTATAATTCATTTTCCTGCCCGTGATTTTCTCACAAAGTGCGATTGCTTCCATCATGGAACAATTGGAATGACGTCCACCGCCCGCATTGTAAACCTCGCCCGGACGCGGCTTTTGATGATAATGCCAGAACATGTTCACCAGATCTGAAGCATGAATATTGTCCCTCACCTGTTTTCCTTTATAACCGAAAATAGTGTAATTATCGCCGGTAACAGCACATTTCATTAAATAAGAAAGAAACCCGTGCAACTGTGTTCCCGAGTGATTGGGGCCGGTCAAACATCCTCCCCTGAAGACAACAGTGTTCATTCCAAAATATTTTCCGTATTCCTGAACAACTACATCTGCTGCCACTTTTGATGCTCCGAATAAAGAATGTTTTGTCTGGTCAATGCTCATATTCTCATCAATGCCATTTTTGAAATAAGGATGAGCTTCGGCTATTTCCCAGCGTTTCTCCAATTCTACCAATGGTAAATAGTTGGGAGTATCACCATAAACTTTGTTGGTGGAAGTATAGATGAAAGTTGCCTTCGGACAATATTTTCTATTCATCTCCAAAAGATTGATTGTGCCATTGGCATTCACTGTGAAATCAGTGATAGGTTCATTGGCAGCCCAATCATGACTTGGCTGTGCAGCAGTGTGAACGATCAGAGATACATCAGTACCATACTTTGAAAATATTTTCTCCAATTCATTGATGTCGCGGATATCAACAGCATTGTGTTCAAAATTGGAAACAGAACCAACAAGGCGTTGTGTGTTCCAGTCTGTAGAAGCATTGGCTCCGAAAAAATACTGGCGCATATTGTTATCAATACCTATGATCTTGTCAAATTTCTTCGAAAAAAATTCTACCGACTCGCTACCTATAAGACCTGATGAACCGGTTATAATGCAAATATTACTCATTGTGTATAAAGTTTATTTAACTTGTTTTTTAAACTATTGAATTATTTTTTGATTTTTAAAGACATTGGAATATAAATCCGGGCTTGTAACATAGCCAACAGGTGGAGAGATTGATCTCACGCCCGGAAGCCAGATATAGCTTTGGTAAAAAACTTTGTAAAGACAGGAATCCCTCTGTATATCGGGTCTTGCCATTAATGACTTGATGTTGGAATCGTTTGTAACAAAAACCACTGCTCCAAGTTTTAAATTCCCTAAAAACTTTGCAGGACTTTTCCAAACCGAATCAGAGAAGTTATATTGATAAGGAGCAGTACATGATTTCCTCCTGGAATAATAGGCAATTTCACTGTTCCAGTCATCACCAAAGACAACAATACCGCTATTTTCAGGTGTGTATCGTTGAACAACATCACTTATGGCAAGCGTTCTGTCATTGGTGATACTATATATCTCATGCGTTAGTTTTTCATAGGTTCTGTGATAGCAAAGCAAATTATAGCCCACTAAAAAAACAACCAGAAAAGTTACCAATTGTGCGTTTTTCAAGAAAGCCGGAACCACTGAAATGACAGCAATGGTCAATCCGGCTATCAGAAACAATGCACATGAGGACTGATAATAATTATGCGCCCTATGAAGATTAAAGAAAATAAAAATCGGAAGGATAAACATCACAAGGCAGATCAGTATCAGCGATCTTATTCTGCGCTCTGCAAAAATGAGAGAAGTTATAAGTATAAAAACACCCACAAAACTGGCAGCATTATTCGAAATTACTCTTGTCCAGAATATGTTTTTAAGATTATGAATATCCAACCGCTGCGCCAAAGTTCCGAAATTCCATTCAAATAAGGCTTTTGAAGTAAGGTTAGAGCCAAACATACTGTGAGATTTTAAAACATCCGTATAGTTTGTCCACATCAGTGAAATGGTTAATGGAACAATAAACGAAACTGCAACACATGCTATTTTTCTCCATCGGGGCATTTTAAATCCTTCGGTGGCAAAATGGTTAATGACTAACAATACACCAATCACCATCAGTACAGGACCAATCGTTGTGACTTTTTGCAACAATCCAAGTATAGAAAATACTGCAAATAAAATTGTAGATCTCCACGAAGGAGATGATTTGAATAAGTCAATTGCATAGGCTATACTGACCAATGTGAAAAATACTGCAGTGGTTTCGATCATGAAAGTTCTTCCCCAGAAAATATATATTGGACTTGACCAAAGCAATGCACAAAACACCCATGCAACTTCTTTCTTTAATGAAAGCTTGCGGGTGATCAGCCAGGCGGGCCATGCACAGGCAAGGAGAAACACTATACTGACAATACGGCCTGTTGCATCAAGTGAGTAATGAAATACCGATGAAAAAAAAGCTACTATTGTTTGATAAATTGGAAACTCAAATGGAATTGTCCATGGATAACCTGATACAGGAGTTTCATAACCGAGTTTCCATCCTTCCTGTATCATCCAATAGGAAGTCAAAGCTGTTTGTGTTTGGCGGAAAGCATGCAACTCCAGCAATGGCTGCATTGCATGATGAACAGCCGCTCTTGCTGCAATAAGTGCTATGAAACAAGCCAACAGAAATGCCCAGTTTGATTGAATATAAACGAATATTTTAGACTGCCGAATTGATTTCACTCTTTTGTTTTTGGTGTTATGCGAGGATGGCTTTTAGTTGTTTTTCATTGCTATTGATCCAGGAGAAAATATCTGTAAAAATTGTTTCAATAGTTTTCGCTGGTTTCCATCCAATTTCATTTTCGATCTTAGAATTGTCAGTGATATAAATTCGCAGATCCGCCGGTCTGTTCAGTGGTTCGGCACCAATCATGATCTTGTTTCCTGTGATAGTTTCACAAATTCTTGTCATCTCAAGCAATGAAGCGCTGTTCTGCAAACCACCGCCGGCATTGAATATTTTGCCACTGAACTTCTCAATATGATGAATTTGCAGGTCTATTAAATCAGTCAGGTCATCAATATGCAGGATGTCGCGTACCTGTTTCCCCAAACCGCCGTATCCAATGTATTTGAGGGATTGTTTCCAAAAATGTTTAGCCATCCAAAGCGTCACGACTCCCTGATCTGTTTTGCCCATTTGCCGCGGGCCTGCAATAACACCAAAGCGGGTGATGGCAGATTGCAATCCATAAAAAGATTCGTATTCCTGAATAAATAACTCTGACGAAAGCTTGGTTGTTCCATAAATAGAACGTGCACCAAACAAGTTCAAATCTTCCGAAATTCCCTTTTGAGAAATACCAAGCTCCTGCTGCTTATCACTAAAAGAAAAGCGTGTTTCTTCCTCAACAAAGTTTGCTTTTTCAATGGGTGAAATGGGATAAACCCTGCTCGTTGAAAGGAAAATAAGCTTAGCCTTGTTTCTCAGACAGGCATTAAAACAATTGATCGAGCCGAACAGATTATTGTTGATAATATAAGTTGGATCGCTGTTCAGTCCCGCCAATACAGAGGGTTCAGCAGAGGCTTCGATGAGAACATCAAAAGCATCCAATGTCAGCAGATCCTCATTGTTCCTGATATCACCATGAACAAATTCAATTTTCATTTTGGCAAAATCGGTAAGATTTAATTCAGAACCACGCCTTTTAAGATTGTCAAAAGCGACAATTGAATAATTCGGATATTTCGTCTTTAGCTTTATACACAATGAAGATCCAATGAACCCTGCACCACCGGTAACGATTATTTTCATGATGCAAAAATAGTTGTATTATGTTAAATCCAGTGAAGTATTCTAAAACAATTTACAAAAATTTAAACATTTTATTGAATTTGGTAGGGGTAACCAGTCACAGATGGATCTGATATTAGAGGGAATTAGGGGTTTAAAAGAAAATCTATTTTCTTTTAAAAGTACTTGCCTTTAGATCTATTATGAATAAGAGAGATCTTATCTATTTAGTTTTAAATAATTTCAGTTCTTTAATAAAACTAAAATCCTCTGAATTATTAGTAAACAAGGGCAACTTATTTGAAATAGCAGAGGCAGCAATAAGACAATCAGCTACAAAAACCTCTTGCTTTCCAGAGACATAATTTTTCATCTTGAATATGGTTGTAAAAGAGCAATAATAATGTTCAAAGTACAACAATTGTTTTCATTCTTAATTATCCTATTGTTTTCACATAAAAGGAAATTTTCTTTCCGCAATACTTTTTTCAAACTATTTTCGCCACATTACTATTAAATTTTGTAAATTTGTACTGCAAAAGAAAAACGTAATTCAAGCTGCACTACCTTGAACTTTGAAACTAAATTCAATAACCAAAACAACAAACAGCGAACAAAAAAAACTCTCCAAACCCTAACGATATGCCAGAAATAAAACCAGAATTTTTGTCTTTCGGATCCACCGGCCAGTATATGCCACAGGAAGAAATGCTCGAACTTAAAAAGCATAAAAAGAGTGTAACCATTGGTGTTCCTAAGGAAATTTCGTTCCAGGAAAACAGGGTAGCTCTGGTTCCAGAGGCAGTTGGTTTGTTGTGTCAGAATGGCCATGAAGTGCTGATTGAGACTGATGCCGGAAAATGCGCTTACTTCCCCGACGGTGAATACAGCGAGAACGGCGCACAGATCGTGACAAACCCTGAAGAAGTTTACAAAGCCGATATTGTTTTGAAAGTGGCTCCCCCATCAATCAATGAAATTGATATGATGAAAAACCGGCAGACAATCATCTCGGCCATTCATTTCACAGTGCAGGACCAGGCTTATTTTAAAAGGTTGATGTCGAAAAAAATTACGGCGCTTTCTTTTGAATTTATCAAAGATAAAACGGGATCATTCCCTGTAGTACGTGCCATGAGCGAAATTGCCGGTAATACATCCATACTTATCGCCGCCGAATATCTGAGCAGTATTGTTTATGGAAGAGGTGGAATGCTTGGTGGGTTTTCAGGAATTACGCCTTCTGAAGTGGTGATACTTGGCGCCGGCACTGTTGGCGAATTTGCTGCACGTGCAGCGATGGGGCTTGGTGCAATGGTAAAGATATTCGACAACTCATTGTACAAACTGCGAAGATTACAGAATAATTTAAACACGCGCATTTTCACTTCTGTTATTCAACCAAAGGTGCTGATGAAAGCATTGAAGACCGCTGACGTTGTAATAGGGGCATTGCATGCCAACGAAGGCCGTGCACCTATTGTGGTAACTGAACAAATGGTGATAGAAATGAAAAAAGGTTCAGTGATACTTGATGTAAGTATTGACCAAGGCGGATGTATTGAGACATCGCATGTGACAAACCACACTGATCCTGTGTTTGAGAAATTCGGCGTAACTCATTATTGTGTTCCGAACATACCTTCTAAGGTGCCTCATACAGCCTCTATTGCACTAAGTAATTTCTTTGCTCCTATTCTGCTTGACCTTGGCGAAGAGGGAGGCACTGAGAACAAACTGAAAAATGATTTCGGTGTGAGGCATGGTGTATATTTATACAACGGCACACTTACAAATAAATTCATTGGTGAATATTTCGGAATGCCTTACCAGGATATCGAGTTGCTTATGGCAGCTTTTCATCAGTAAGAAAGACCCAAATTCAAAATTCAAAGGAAAAACTTAAGGATAGTAGCCAAATCAAATCCTGAATTTTCATTGAAAACTTAAAGATTAGTTCTGCTATTTTTCAACATGAAGAAGCTTTCCGCTTTTGATCACTTCACCACTCTCATTGATTATATTGTAAAAATAAATGGAGATTCCAGCACAAGGAAATGCAATCTCACAATTTGATGAAAATTCTTTGGACAGGATTTTTTGCCCCAGGGCATCGAATAATACAAGATGGTGTGTCTCCTGCGTTCCTGAAGTACTGATGTAAAAACTGCTGTTAAAAGGGTTTGGAAATATGCTGATATCTTCAGCAGTTGGCTGCAACTCATTGAATCCTGTTGTTGTGTCATAGGCTCTCGCAAAATAGAGTGTTGCAGCAGTTGCTGCCTTTGCAACCTCATAAACATAACTCGTGTCAAGGTTTATCAAGAGGTCATTGGAAGTGTGAGGAACACTTGACTCCCTGTATTCATACAATCCTGTAATGATATTTCCATTACTCTGAAATGGCATGTAATCGCTGCCATAAGCATTGGTGATCGCTGTTTTCAGGTTTGAATAGAGATGCGTCAGTGTGGCCAGAGTATCAGTAAAGGCTGCCGATGTTGCATTGTTGGAACCGGGACTTGACTGATCACTTTCACATTTGATGGTATCATTGGGAAACCCGGCAACTCCACCCACTTCGTCAATATTAAAAACAATGCGTATCTGCATATTCTGCGGACTTACAACATTGGAAACATAATGACCGCTGCCAACCATTCCTTCCTCTTCCGCACTGAAGTGAATAAATCGAATGGAATATTCCGTATTGACATTCTTAAGAAGTCGTGCAATTTCCATGATGATTGAAGTTCCGCTACCATTGTCATTGGTGCCGGTACCGGTGCGTGTGTCGTAATGGCCATCCACGATCACATATTTATTTGAATAAAGTGAACCTGTTTTAGTGATGACAATATTGTACATAGTATGTCCGCTATTCGTAAAGGTATCAAGTGAAATATTGTTATAGCCTTCCCAGGTATATTTTGAAATGATGCGGTTTTTGGTATTGTCCAGCGCCTGTGTTCCGGGTTGTTTGACGCCAAGATTCTCGAAGTTCTCCAGACTAAACAGCAATGAATCATAGGAGACATTGCTGACAATATTTTGGTAAAAAGGATTTAGAGTTTGCGCTTTCAGCATGCAGGGCATAATGAAAATAAACAATGCAAGAGTAAGAAGCTTTGTTTTCAATTGAAGGTTTTTATTATCGGTGTTTCAAATATCCTGCGAAATTAAAGAAAAAACAAACACTGTAATAGTCAGAAGTCATTGGTCAAAAGTCAATGGTCAGATGTGAAGAACTAATCACAGACAACCATCTCCTAATTGAGAGTAATCTGACTTATGACTTATGACTAATGACCAGTGACCAATGACAATTGACTATTGACTCAAATCTTCATCGGCACTTCCATCAGCAGGAATTCGCTATCAGTATCTGCCGTGATTGACAATTTATCCACATCCCAAATCCCATAACCATCACGTGTGTTCAATGGTTGACCGGATATTGTGAGGTCACCACTCAGTACAAACGTATATACACCGCTGTCCTTTGATTTCAACACGTATTCCGTACTAAATCCTTTGTCGAATTTTCCAAGATGGAACCATGCATTTTGATGTATCCATACTCCCTCATCATCCGCATTAGGAGAAACTATCTGTTGAAGTTTGTTATGCCTGTCAGCAATGTTCAATGTGATCTGGCCATAACGTGGCATCACGTTTTTCTTGTTTGGAATCACCCATATCTGAAGGAATTTCACCCTCCTGTCTTTATTCTTGTTGAATTCGCTGTGAAATATCCCAGTGCCTGCACTCATCACCTGAATGTCGCCATAACGGATGACGGAGCCATTGCCCATATTGTCCAAATGCTCAAGGTCACCTTCCAAAGGAATTGAAATGATCTCCATGTTATCGTGTGGATGCGAATCGAAGCCCATTCCGGCTTCGACAGTATCGTCATTCAATACGCGCAACGCACCAAAATGAACCCTTTCAGGATCGTAATAGTTTGCAAAACTAAAAGTATGCATACTATTCAGCCACCCATGGTCGGCATGACCGCGGGTAGCTGCTTTATGAAGAACTGTGTTTTTCATCTCATTATTGTTTTAACAACTGTACTTCACAGTTGATTTTTATTTCTTCGCTTACCAGTACACCGCCTGTTTCCAATGCTGCGTTCCAGTTCAGTCCCCATTCTTTGCGGTTAATTTTTCCGTTGATGGTATATCCTGCTTTTTGATTTCCCCAGGGGTCTTTTGATGTGCCATTAAACTCCACTTCCAGTTTCACCGGTTTTGAGATACCTTTTATGGTAAGGTCACCAAGAAGATTATAATTGCTGTCGTCAATTTTTTCGACTGCTTTACCTACGAAGCTAATTTGGTTATAATTTTCCACATCAAAGAAATCGGCACTTTTCAGGTGGGTATCACGGTCAGGAGCACCGGTGTCAATTGAACCGGGGTTCATTTTAAATTCAATGTCAGAAGTGAGAAAATCATCACCATTTGTGAAGACACTTCCATCAAATTCCCTGAACACTCCTTTTACGTTTGTAATCATCAAATGCCTTGCCTTGAAAGAGATTTCACTATGTTTAGGGTCTATGCTCCATTTTGTTTTTGCTGAATTTTCCATTGTTATAAATTTTAAAAAGTTTGTGATACAAAAGTACTACCAGCAGGCAGTGCAGGGAAATGGAAAAGTTACGGGAGTTATGGTACAAACAAAGGAAATCCCAAATTCCAAATTCCAAATTCCAAATTCCAAATTCCAAGGGGAGCCACCTTGGGATTTGAGACTTGAAATTTGAGACTTGGGTTTTACCTGACGATGCTGTCTTTGAATTCCTGCATCGCCATCCCTGTGTTGCTTTTGAAAAACTTGCTGAAATGTGAAGGATCTTCAAAGACCAGATCGAAGCCAATCTCTTTGCCATTTTTATCAGTAAAGATGAGCTTACGTTTAGCTTCAAGTATTATCCTGTTTTGAATAAAATCCTTGGCGGTAACATTTACAGAGGACCTGATGACTTCATTCAGGTAGTTTGGTGTGATGTTCAGTGCATCGGCGTACTCCTTTACCTGATGCCATTTCATATAATTCTTCTCCACAACGATCTTGAAATTTTTTACCAGCATTTTACCTACTTCCACAGACTGTGTATTCGTTCCCGAAAACAGAGAACAATGTCCGTTGCATTCGATCAGGAACAACTTTAAATAAGCGCCGATAGTTTCCAGATACATCTCTTCTCGGTTATGAAATGCCTCCAGCATGCGGTCAGCGAATGTTTTGAGAGTAGCGGTCATTGGAGCATTCAATTGCAAAGGAGGAGTCTCATCACTCGTTTGAAACAATTTCAAATTTGAAATAAAGTCGTTACGAATGCTGTTCTTTTCAAGAAATTCGGGTGTGAAAAGTATGACAAATCCCGTCGAGCCAAGGTTGGTGATTACCTGATGCACCTGCTCAGGGCTGACAAAAAAGATATCATTCGGAAGAATCGGATATTCTTTAAAATCTATGATGTGCTTTCCGGTTGCCTGAAGGGACCAGATGATGGTATAGTAATTATGCCTGTGCGGAAGGTCGGTGATACCTCCTGTCAGCAACTCAACCTCCTCAATTGTCTTTATGACAAAAGGCATGGGAGTGTCATTGTACATCAGTTCGTGACTGTTTATTTTTTCTTTCTCCGGCATGTGTTTACAACATTAAAAATAAAACGGACGGCTCATCATTCTTCGTTGCTTACAAAGTCTCCGATCTTGACAAGTTCATTCAATGTGTTCAGATTTCGTGAGGTGGCGATGACATTCAGTTTTTTCTCAAACAGGTCAATGGTCAGCTTTGTTTTTGCAGCGCCATTGGGCAGGTGCAAATAAATGGCTCTCTTTTTCAAAATATATTCATCCGGCGGAAACGATATTTTTTTGACACTTTCAGCCAATAATTTCTCCGGTTCTTTTGACAATATCGTTACGTAAAGTTTTGAAATATCTTCGTGCTCTTTGGCAAATGGATTTTGTTTGATTATGCTTTTCAGCTCTGTCAATTTAATTACAATGACAGGTATTTTCATCGTAAAGCGTTTCAGAATTTCTTCGGTGATGAGTTTTTCCAATTCAGCATTGGTCGTATCATCATGTTGAAAAATCACATTACCGCTCTGGATAAATGATCTCACTTTCTGAAAGCCCATTGCTTCGAACATTTCGCGCAGTGATTGCATTTTGATGATGTTTTTCCCTCCGACATTGATTCCCCGAAGTATTGAAATGTAGGTTTTCATTTTGTTGCTTTTGTTTTTAAAATTAAATTTTGCTAAGCATTATTTCATCGAATTACGAATTGTTTACGAATATACGAATTACGAAAACGCTCTTCGATTCGTAGTTCGCAAATTCGTATCTTTTTTCGCACTTTGATGAAATAATACGTTGAATAAATGCTGAAAGTTTCACTTACTTTGTAATTGGTCGGATCACCTTCGTTAAAACGATACCATTCTTATCATACTCAAAAATATTCGTCTCCGTGTAGCTCCAGTTTCCTTGGTCACGTGTATCAATATAACTTGCTCTGAACTTTACTGTGATGGTGTTGCCTTTTAAAGTCAGTCTGATTTCATCAAATGCATCCTGGTATGTGGCAGTATATGGAACAGTCCCGCAGTCTTTGAGATTTTTCAATGATAACGTATCGTATTTAAACCATTTCCTGAGAAAGCCCAAATGCCTGTCTGAACATTGATAGCCCAAATCAAGCGCTGACAGCATTTCGCATTTCAAATTACTCCTGTCGTCTTTTGCAGGTCCATCCCACCAGCAATCACTTCCAACAAAGGTTGCAACATAGCCCAATGCAGCTCTGACAGGGTCGCTGATCGTTTTGCAATACGCATTGTTTATGAGCACAGCATTAACAGAATCTTTATAGGTTGTATCATATCTGTTGCCCCGCCAAAGTATCATTACAGTAGTGTCCTTTGCAAAAATGGAATCATACTTGACAGGTGGTAAATCTTTGCTTCCCCTTATCTGCCCAAAGGAATTAAGCGCAAACATTAACATTAAAAACAATTGAATCCTCAATGCTATCTTCATGAAGTGTTTCATTAAAAACAAAATTCTCTTCAGATTATTTTACAAATTGATTTGAGAAAAATGCGACATAGTTTTTGCCATATTTCTTTGCACATTTCGGACAAGTGGTGTACCACATAAATATCTTCGCACTTTTATGACCCATATTTTTCAATGTGTTTTCAAAATCCTTATGCCAATTGCCGGCTTCCTTGAAAGGCCCCTCGTAAACTTTTGTATAGAAATTTCCGCTCAGCGTAGTGTTTTCGGCACCTTCAATTTCTTTATCAACCGAAAGATAAACGTCCATGTTCCATTTTGATGTATGATGTGATAAGCACAGCCAATCATGCACTGCAGCGCCGACCTTCATTACTATTTCATTCAATCTTTTCATCACACTGCTAAAATTTAGTGGCATATAGAAAAGTGTACGCACACTGGCTTTGATGAATTTTTTATTGTCCCATTCAAATGTTTTATCATCCCAGTTTGTGGGATCAAATTCAGGGCAGCATGGAGGTGTTGTATTGTTTTGTTTTGTCATAACACTAATGTTTAATTTTCATTTTGCTTTAGGGAAAAGTGTTTTTATTTTCTATTTCAGAAGCACATTTTAATGCCCGAAAAATATTGTGTAAAAATACGAAGAAACATTTTCATAAAAGAGAAAAAGATTAAGCTGCAATTCCCTTACAAAAAAGTTATACTGAATTTGGGCATTGGCAGAAAAATAAAATTTACTTCCATTTACCACATAGAAACAATAGGAACATAGGCTTCACATAGGTCACCACTGCAAAAAAACTTTACCTTTCTCTATGTGAATTTCTATGTATCTATGTGCCTATGTGGTAAAATTTTTCTTAAGAGAAAAAACTCACCACGCCAACCCTCCTTTATTTATGCACCTTTCCTGATATCATAACTTATTCCTTCCTGCCATTATTATCCTCAAAACACATTTACGAACATGTTAGAATATGTATGTAAATACAGAGATCTGGTCTTATCATTTGTGTGCTGGTCTATGGGTCCATAAAGAGGTTTTTTGTTACTTCACTGTCATATTAACTTCAAACATTAAAATGATGAGTAACGAAAATGAAGAATCAATTGATCTGAAAGATTTTAATGGAAAATCGAATAACCATAAAATCAGGGACATTGTGCTGTTCGAGACTAATGAACATTTTGCTTTCATGCATAAGACCAAAGGCGAAAAGCAATTTGTAAATATTAATCTGAAACAACTGGAAGAACAACCGCAACTGAAAAATTTTGCACGTATCAGTCCCCATATCTTATCCAATCCGGATTTTTGTGATTTTTATGATAAAAACACTCAGGATTGCACATTTTTTAAAGTTCATAAATTCCATGTAACACGCAATGGGAAAATAAAACTTTATGCAAAGCTATGGATTACGAGGGGAGAGAATTTTAAGGGCTTTCGAAATTCAAAATCATTAATGTCCGAATAAATTTTTATATCGTCACGCAGTGACTTTAATACCGCTGTCAATTATTTATTACAAAGATTAAATCACTACGTGATTAGGGTTGTATTCGAGATTAAAAACCTCGTATAGGTGAAATCTTTGTAGAAATAATACATGGCACGAAAAAGGAGCCCTGTTGGGGCGATATCTTCGAACGTCATATTTTATGCGGTTTTAAAGGCGATTGTAATAATTTCCCCGGGCACTTATGATTTCAAATTCCAAATTTCAAGTCCCAGGAAAAAATTCCAAATTCCAAGGCTAGTGCGGGAAGCCCTTGGATTTTGGAATTTGAGACCTGGTTCTTTGAATTTTTAATTCGCTGTTTCTGAGAGGCATTTACCAACTATGAAATAATTCATTGCCGGGTGGTGACGATAATTTAATATTGCGCCAACAAATAATTAAATCTTTACCTACAATTATTCATTAACCTTAAAAACAAAAAAACATGAAAACTATTGTTAGTGTATCTCTCGAATTTCAACATTTGTTGCCCGTATTACTTGTTGAATATGCTGATGGAACGGTGGAATATCTTACTGGTAATACAGACCTGCCAAACCCCACAGAACCTCTGGCTGATGTAACTACTGCCACAAATAACCTGCGTGCTACCAATGCCCTGATTGCAGGTGGTGACAAATCCAAAGCCACAAAAAATCTGCAGACCCTGCAGAAGAACACCCTGAATGGGCTGCTAACAAGCAATGCTCATTATACTGAAGACCGTGCCCGCAAACTGAGCGGCGGAAACATACTAAGGGCAGAGCAAATTATCAACAGCAGTGGCTATCATGTCAGGGGCAATGCTGCACCATTCAATCCTGCATTTGAAGAATCTGCTTCCGGTGAAGGATGGGCTAAATGGCGCACATTAATGGTGCCTGGTTCAACTGCCACCGGCATATTGTGGAGGTATGGTATTGTTGAAAGGAAAAATGTTACGCCTGATCCGGGCATTCTTATCACACATCATACTCCAACACTAAGTGTAAAAATCGGTGGTTTTAGAAGCGGAACCATTGTTGCAATTCAATTTGCCGAAAATGATTTAGCCGATCGTCCGAAAAGGTCAACTCCTGTATTTAATCATAATCAGCCCGACCCTTACAATTGGAGCGAATTTATTTATACCGTAATACCATAAATCATATCATCATCCGCGCAGGTACATGTTTCCCTCATGTGCCTGCGCCGGATTTATCAACCTTTCAAAATCCAAAGCATCCATCATTTCGGGATTTTTTTCAATCAGATTCCTGTTTCTCTTTTTCCCCTATAATTTCACTATGGTTTTAATTCAATCCCTATAAATAAATATTAAAATTTAGAATGATCAGGGAACTTCTGTTCTGATCAGGAAACTTCTGTTCCGATCAGGAAACTTCTGTTTCGATCAGGAAACTTCTGTTCCGATCAGGAAACTTCTGTTCCGATCAGGAAACTTCTGTTTCGATCAGGAAACTTCTGTTCCGATCAGAAAACTTCTGTTCCGATCAGCAAACTTCTGTTCTGATCAGGAAACTTCTGTTTCGATCAGGAAACTTCTGTTTCGATCAGGAAACTTCTGTTCCGATCAGGAAACTTCTGTTCCGATCAGGAAACTTCTGTTCCGATCAGGAAACTTCTGTTCTGATCAGGAAACTTCTGTTCTGATCAGCAAACTTCTGTTCTGATCAGCAAACTTCTGTTCTGATCAGGAAACTTCTGTTCTGATCAGGAAACTTCTGTTCCGATCAGGAAACTTCTGTTCTGATCAGGAAACTTCTGTTCTGATCAGGAAACTTCTGTTCCGATCAGCAAACTTCTGTTCTGATCAGAAAATTTTTTGCAGATCAGGAAACTTCTGTTCCAATCAGAAAACTTTTTGTTCGATCTGATGACTCTTAAAAGCCTTTAAAAATAAACAAGAAATAATGATTAAGAATGAAAGAAAAATGAGAGGGGGAATAAAAGAATTGGTAGAAATAAAATGGGGGCGTTGGGATATTGAGGTTGGATTTTTTTTTAATACTTTTGAGAGCTGAAAAAAATAATTATTTGATTGTTTACGAATTATACTAACTGAATAATGCAAATTGCTAATAGAGTAAAAATACAAATGCAATGGCTGCTCAGACAACTATTGAAGCATTAATCTGAATAATGAAAACACTATTAACTACAATAATATTTCTTGGATTTTATTTGACATCTACTGCTCAAATAGACTTTGAAAATCCTCCATGGCAAACAGGCTGTGATTCATTAGAAACTCAGAGTGAAATGAATATTTGCAGTTATGAAAAATTTAAAATTGCTGACAGTATCCTTAACTCTTATTATGACAAGCTCATTGAAAACGTTGACTCGCAATACACAGCTGAACTTAAAGAATATCCAGACACGACCAATAATGTAGAAAAAGACTATTTGCGAAAATTAAAAGAGCAAAAACAGTCAATTATAAAATCGAGAGAAGATTTTAAAACATTTCTGAAAAGCACAATAGACATAATAGAATATCAATATTGGGGTGGAACAATGATGCCAATGGCTGTAAATATATATGCTCTTGACCTGACAGTAAACCAAATTAAAATATTGATCAATTTAATGGATGAGATAATTGAAAAAAATTGAATTGAAAAAGAAATTGATTAGAAAAATCAATCAAACAAAGAACAATGAGATTTTGGAAGAAATGTTGCGCTTAATATTGAATGAAGAAACTGATAGCGTTTATGAACTTTCCGCTGAGCAAATAAACACAGTTGAAGAAGCACAAATGCAATTCAGGAATGGACAATTTTTAACTGGTGAACAAGCCGATCTTCAAATCAAAATGACATAAAAAAAGGTTTCCCCTTTTCTTCAAAGGTGAAACCTTTCCTGCACGTTCGGGCGCGTATCCCTACGCGTTCGCAATTTCCAACATCAAACATCAAACATCAAACATCCAACATCCAAAATCTATCTTCTCTCACTTCACCTCCATAATATACTTATCCACAAACTCCCTCACGCAGCCTTCTCCGCCTTTTTTGGAAAGGATAATATCAACAGCGCTCTTCACCAATGTCACAGCATCGGCAGGACAAGCTGACAAACCGGATTTCTTTATAGCTGCAAGATCATTCACGTCATCGCCAATGTAAGCAACGTTTTCAAAATCTATTTTCAATTCCTTGCACCAGCTTTCGATCACCTCGGTTTTCTTCCAGGTTCCTACAAACACCTTCTGCACACCCAGCAGCTCGGCACGATTCTCAACGATCTTGTTGTTCTTTCCCGAAGTAATAAAGCCAACATATTTGCCGGCGGCAACAAGCGTTTTGATGGCCAGTCCGTCCTTTGCATTGAACTTCTTCATCTCATCACCGTTCTCAGTGTAGTACACACCTGCGTCGGTCATCACGCCATCCACATCCAGTGCAAGAAATTTGAATGTGAAACTTTTCATGTTGTAATGATTCTTTTCAAGGTTGTCAGTGATGAGCCTTTCAACAGGGAAGTTCAGGGCTGTGGCAAGCGAAATCAGGTCATCCAGTTTAGGCTCGAAAGCGCCATTTTCAACGGTCTTCAGCAGGTCAACAGTCATGTTGCACATCGTTGCAAGCTGACTGTGGGTCATCTGTTTTTGCTCTCTCAGAAATTTGATGTTCTTGTTGATAAATGTCATACGATTGTTCTGTTTACTGCATTGGCAATAGGTTTCAAAGTATTCAATAGTTTTCTGAATTCATCATGATTCAGTTGTTGGGAAGCATCCGATTTGGCCGTTTTTGGATCCGGATGAACTTCTATCAATAATCCTTCCACATCCATCGCCATGCATGCTCTTGCAAGGTCGGGCACGCCGTAAGCATAGCCCATGGCATGACTGGGGTCGAGAATGATCGGAAGGTTGGTATATTCTTTCAGGTAAGCAACACCGCACAGATCGAGAGTGAATCGCGATTTTGTTTCAAATGTCCGGATGCCTCTTTCGCACAATATCACCTGTTCATTGCCGCCGGAGAGGATAAATTCAGCAGCCTGTACAAACTCCTGCAGCGAACTGCCAAAGCCGCGTTTCAGCAACACAGGTTTGTTTGCCTTGCCACATTTGCGAAGGATGCCGTGGTCGTACATAGCTTTGGCGCCTATCTGAATAACGTCGGCATAGTCAATTACCATATCGGTATGCGTGGAATCCCTCACCTCGGTGATAAATGGAAAGCCATACATGTCGCGCATATTGGCAAGTATTTTCAAACCTTCTTCGCCCATACCCTGAAAACTGTAAGGCGATGTGCGTGGTTTGAAACAACCGGCACGCAGGGTCTGCAGACCACATTCTTTGATGAGTTGAGCAGACATTTCAATCTGTTCTTTTGATTCAACTCCGCAGGGACCTATCATCACGAAAGTGTTTCTATTCTTCCCTCCTATTTTGTGTTTCCCTATGGTGATCTCTCTTTTTTCAGAAGAATATTTATTGCTCGCAAGCTGAATGTCGCTTTCCGCCACCCATGAATGTTCAATAAATTCCTGGTATTTCTCATCAATGTTTTTAACTGAATATGGAGTGACGAGAATGGTTTTATTTCTTTTCACAAGTTCCACAGCTTCGTATTTTGCTGCGATTTCCTGCGATATTGTCTTATTTGTATTTTCTTTTAAATGTATGATCATGATTCGCCTTTGATAAGGTTGTTAAACTTGATTGCTCCCACTAATTTTCTTTTTTCATTCAACACAGGCATGAAAAGCACAGGGAAATCAAGGCTTTTTATGTAATTTAAAATATCTGTCACAGTTTCGTAATCGTAAACATAAGCAGGGTCCCGGTTGATCATGTCGCTCACGGGAATGTTTTTCAAATGTTCGTAATTCCTCATGAGGCTCTTACGCACATCAGCATTTGTAATGATGCCCAGCATGACGCCTTCATCATCAACAATGCTTGTGAAACCCATCCTGTAGTCTTCAATTGATTTCAGAACATCATAAAAAGTAACACTGTTGGCTTTGAGAATGGGTGTGTCGTCACTTTCGAGCATAAAATCCCTGACCAGGTAATGACCTTCCACATCATCACTTTTCAGTTGCAGCAAAGCCGATCCGATAAAGTCATTTCTAAAAAGAAAAGAACCGATCACCACCACATTCACGCCCATGTTGCGCAGGATAAACGAAAGCTCTTCATTGATGCCACCATCCACATGAATCTTCTTGCCGGCATACTTACTTCTGAAGTCGTTAATCTTTTTAAAATTCTGTTTATTGAATTTGCCGCCGCTTTCACCGGGCGTTGTAGCCATGAAAAGGATGAACGAAAACCTGTCTTTGAATTTTTCAAAAATCTCAATGTCCGTTTCCGAAACTATAGCCAAACCCATTGCGGACCTGATCGAATCAGGCACATCAATGGCATGGGTAATATTTTCAAACTGCAGAGTAACGTTTTCAATTTTCAGTTCCTCAATGAGGGCATAGTATTTCTCAGGGTTGGGTGAAATTAAATGCAGGTCTATCGGGGTCTTGCTGATCTCCCGTATGGTTCTGATGTCATCAAAAACAGTGATGTCGTCATTGCAGTCAATATGGAAAAAATTTACGCGGTGCGCATCCAGTTCCTGCACCAGACAAACCAAATCTTTATCTTTTCCTGAATAAATGGATGCGGATATTTTCATTTAAAATAACTTTTAGCAAAGCATTCAAAACAACCTCCGGATATTATTCCATCGAAGTACGAATCTTTTACGAACTTACGAATTACGAAAGTGCTTGCAGATTCGTAGTTCGTAAATTCGTATCTTTGTTCGTACTTCTATGAAATAATGTTTTTCAGGATTTTATTTTAAACCTTTTTACTTACGAATAAAAGCAAAAGTATAAATTTCTTTTTAAATTGAAACTATTGTTCAGTCTCTGTTGTATTCAGCTTTTTCCAGATCAGGTCTTTCAGTTTGATGATTCCTTCCTGCGTGTGCGAAGAAATAAATACGAAGGAAATTCCCTTGAGTTCTTTCTTAATTCCTGCTTTCAGTTCATCATCCACAAGGTCACTTTTTGACACTGCAAGAATGCGGGTTTTGTGCAACAGTTCCGGGTTGAATTGCTTCAATTCGTTTACGAGTATCTGGTACTCTTTTTTGATGTCTTTGCTATCGGCAGGCACCAGAAAAAGCAAAACTGAATTTCTCTCAATATGCCTGAGAAACCGCAAGCCAAGCCCTTTTCCGTCATGAGCGCCTTCGATGATACCGGGAATATCAGCCATCACAAATGACTTGTTTTCGCGATAAGCAACAATGCCAAGATTGGGAGTCAAAGTGGTGAAAGGATAATCGGCAATCTCAGGTTTGGCTGCAGAGACTTTTGAAAGCAATGTAGATTTTCCTGCATTTGGAAAACCAACAAGACCCACATCGGCAAGGATTTTCAGTTCAAGAATCTTCCAGCCTTCTACAGCGGGTTCTCCCGGCTGTGCATAGCGGGGAGTTTGGTTGGTTGAGGATTTATAATGCTGGTTGCCCTGCCCTCCCCTGCCACCTTTCTGGATAATTGCTGTTTCTCCATCATGTGTGATCTCTGCTTCAATCACACCTGTTTCAGCATCACGGGCTACAGTTCCCAGCGGCACCTCAATGATCATATCTTTGGCTTCAGCGCCTGATCTTTGGTTTTCCGCTCCGTTTTGCCCATCGTCTGCAAGCAGGTGCTTCGTGTATTTCAAATGAAGCAGCGTCCAGAGTTGTTTGTTTCCCTTCAGAATAATATGACCACCTCGGCCACCATCGCCTCCATCCGGGCCACCTTTGGGAATATACTTCGCCCGGTGAAGATGTGCAGAACCTGCGCCACCCTTGCCTGAACGACAAAATATTTTTACGTAATCTACGAAATTTGTTCCTGACATAATTCCTCAAAGGTACATTATTTCATCGAACTACGAATCTTTTACGAATATACGAATTACGAAATGGCTGCAGTGCTTTTGGTTACAAGGTGCTTAAATCGAAAATGGCTCCTGATATAATTCTTCAAAAAAGATTATTTCATCGAATTACGAATCTTTTACGAATATACGAATTACGAAGTGGCGGCAGTGCTAACGTTTACGATGCGTTTAAAAATGACACCATCCTTGCCAAAATTAATTAATAAAGCAAGCTTGAGATTGGAACGCTTAAGATAATCCAATACTTGTTCAATATTAGTCTTGGAAAATCTTTCATCTTTTTTCAACTCGATTATTACTTTTTCATCAACACTAAAATCCAGAAACGCTTTACTAATAATTTCATCCTTGAATCTGATTGGATAATATACCTGTTCTGAAAATTGATGGTTATTCTTTCGCAGCATAATTGCAAAAGCTTTTTGATAAGTCTTCTCTGAATGACCAGGTCCTAATTCATCAAAAACCTCATAAGCATATCCGATTAACTTATAACTTAATTCCGGATAAACTAAATCATCTCTTCTTAAAATTGGCTTCATAAATTACAAAAGTTGCTAATTTTCGTAGTTCGTAAATTCGTATTTTTTTCGTACTTCGATGAAATAATACTATTAAAAAATACCCTGTTTTTTACAGAGCAATATGTGCATCTACTGTCTTGCAGACCTGGGCAAAAATGTCATCAATAGTGCCCAACCCATGAACTGTGTGTAACACGTTTTGTTTTGTGTAAAAATTAAGCAACGGCTTAGTCTGGTTGTTATAAACCACCAGTCGCTGACGGATCACTTCTTCGGTATCATCTGTGCGGTTTGATTCCAGACCACGGTTAACAAGGCGGCGGATCAACTCTTCATCAGGAACCTCAAGCGAGATAACCATTGAAACAGGGATATTCCTTTTTTCAAGCATTTCATTGAAGATCTCTGCCTGCACGAGTGTGCGAGGGAAACCATCAAATACATAGCCATTCACTCCAGGAAATTTATCCATCTCTGAGAACAACATTCCAATTACAACTTGGTCAGGAACAAGTTCTCCTTTGTCCATGTGTTGTTTTGCTTTCAATCCAAGTTCGGTCTGGTTTTTAATTTCATTGCGAAAAATATCGCCTGTTGAAAAATGCACAAGGTTATACTTTTCAACCAGTCTGCATGCGTGTGTTCCTTTTCCGGCTCCCGGAGGACCAAATAAAATCAGGTTTAACATGAGTAATTTTTGATTTTAGATTTATGATTTTAGATTTTCTAATAAGATTAAACAATTTTGTAAATATCAGCAAGATTGCGGCCGAAACCATCATAGTCCAGTCCGTAACCAACGATGAAATCATTGGGTATTTCAATGCCAACATAATCAATCCTGATACACTTCAAATATGCATTGGGTTTGAAAAGCAGGGTGCAGATCTTTATGTCAGCCGGCTGTTGCTCATCTAGCATTTTCATCAGATGTTCCAGTGTATGCCCTGTGTCAACAATATCTTCAATAACCACTATTGTTCTGCCTTTAATATCATCAGAAAGACCTATCATGGTTTTCACCACTTCAGTTGAACTGGTTCCTCTGTAGGATGAAAGTTTCACAAAAGAAACCTCACAGGGGATGGTAAGCATTTTGAAAAGATCGGCGGCAAACATGAACGAGCCATTCAGGATAACGAGAAACAAAGGATCCTTTCCAACCAATTCATGATTAAGCTTTTCAGCAAGCTTGCTGATGGCTGTTTGTATTTCTGCGGCCGGGATTGATAATGAGAATACCTTGTCCTTTATTGTAACTGTTTCCATAAAAAGAATGATTCGTTTTTAATTTCAGGGAGTGCAAAAGTACGAATATAAAGAATTACAGATTCAGATTTAATGAAAATAAGTTTAATTTTGCAACAAAAAACAGTTCAAAGTTTAATGTTCAAAGTTTAAAGTATTGATCAAAATCTAAAATCACAAATCTAAAATAATCCTCATGGAATCAAAAGAACCAAAAGTAAGCATCATTATGGGCAGCACCTCTGATCTGCCAATTATGCAGGAAGCATGCAAGATACTTGAAGAATTCAAAATCTATTATGAAGTCAATGCACTTTCAGCACACCGCACGCCCGACAGGGTGATGGAGTTTTCGAAGAAAGCTTATGATCGTGGCATACGCGTTATCATTGCCGGTGCCGGTGGGGCCGCTCATTTGCCGGGAGTTATTGCAGCTTGTACCCCCTGCCCTGTTATCGGCGTTCCCATCAAATCATCAAATTCTATTGATGGATGGGATTCGATATTGTCCATACTTCAAATGCCTTCCGGCATACCTGTTGCTACTGTTGCATTGAATGGCGCAGCAAATGCTGCTATCCTTGCCGCTCAAATGCTTGGTACCGGAGATGCAAAAATGGCTCAGACCATCAGAGATTACAAGGAAAAACTGAAAAACAAAATCATCAAAGCCAATGAAGAACTGGCAGAGTTGAAGTTTGGGTTCAAAGTGAATTGAAGAGTTTGTAGTTAGTTGTTAGATGTTGTTTAATTTATTTCTGATTAAAATGAAAAAGATCTTTCTGGTATTGATGATTCTTGCTGTTCCTGCTTTTCTTTTTGCAGGAAAACCGCTGTATGATATCAAAGTGAAATTTACAGGTGTGAAGGACACATTTTGTTACCTTGCGCACTATTACGGAGAAAACCGTTACATCAGCGATACTGCCAGGATAGACAGTAAAGGAATGGGCGAATTCAAAGGGAAAGAAGCTCTCCATGGCGGGATCTATGTGGTCATCATCACTCCAAAGAAATATTTTGACATCATCATTGACAAACAACAGGAGTTTTCAATTGAAGCCGATACCAACGATATTTTAGGAACCGTGAAGTTCAAAGGTTCAGCAGACAACCAGCAATTCTACGATTACCAAAGATACGGACAGACCAAACAGAAGGAAGCCGAACCTCTGCGCGAAGAAATGAAAAAATCGAAAGATTCGGCTACTATTAAAACCATTAAAGAAAAGCTGATTGCTATTGATAAACAAGTGCGGGATTACAAACTCGACTACATGAAAAACAATCCTGAATCTTTTCTCACCAAAGTCTTTAAAGCCTCTGTTGACATAGTGATCCCTGATGCTCCCATACTCCGTAACGGAAAAAAGGATTCAACGTTCGCCTATAGATATTACATCCATCACTTCTTTGACAACATGGACTTCGCTGACGAAAGGCTTATCTACACTCCTGTTTACAATGCCAAGATCAAAGAATTTTTCACCACACTGACAGCATTCGGACCAGACACAATAAATAAAGTTGCCGACTCACTCGTAGCTAAAAGCAGGGCAAGCAAAGAGTTTTTCAAATTCACTATCTGGTATATCACCCATTGGTCTGAAACCTGCGCCATCATGGGGTTTGACGCGATATTTGTGCACATGGCTGACAACTATTATACAGGCGACCAGGCATCATGGATGAGCGCTGCCAATCTTAAAAAGATCTCCGACAGGTCGAAAGTTCTGAAGAACCTGCTGCTCGGAACCACCATACCCAACCTTACTGCAGAAGATACTACCTATACTTATTTAAGTCTTTATAACGTCAAGGCAAAATATCTCGTACTCTACTTTTGGGATCCTACCTGCGGACATTGTCAGAAAGAAACTCCTCTGCTAAAGGCTTTATACGACAGCATCAAATACAAAGGTTTTGAAGTCTTCGCTCTTTGCACCGACCCTGATCTGAAAGCATGGAAGAAATACATCATTGAACACAAGCTGGACTGGATAAATGTGATGGATATGCAGAATGTGACAGGCTTTCATGGAACTTATGACATAATCAGCACGCCTATTGTTTACCTACTCAACGAAAACAAAGAGATCATTGCGAAAGGCTCACTGGGCGTTGATCAGCTTATCAAGATACTGGACGATCAGTTCAAGAAGGATGAGAATAAGAAGTGAGAAAGGTTTGTTGTTTGTTGTTGGTGGTTAGTTGTTTGTTGTTCAGATAGACTTAAAGTTTAATAATTTATGAAAATCAGATTTTTAAAACTCTATTTTGCCTTCATCAACCTTTGCGTTCAGATAACAAAAAGCAAGAGGCTGATGGCACATAAGATCTTTATTGGAGCAATGCTTATCACTTTATTTGCTTCCTGCAACAGACATACGAAAACAATAACTCAGACAAGCTGTCATCGCTTTGTTTCCAGAAATAAAATATCAATTACCCATGAAATCGCAGACAATGGAGGGCTGCAAAAAAAATGAAGAACATTATTGGGCAGTTGAAAATTTTTGTTCTTAGAGGATACTATGGGGTGATCTGTTTTTTAACTGATTTGGTAAAAAGCAGACTGCTGATGAAGCATAAACTTTTAACAGGAACACTGTTACTGACATTGATGGTAAGCTCTTGTCATGTGCTCAAACCACATCACACATGTCATAAAAGAATCAGCCACGTAAGGACAGAAGAAAGTGATATTAAAACACAAGGAGACAAGAAATGATGAAACGTATCAGGATCCGTTTACTGAAAATTTATTATCAGGCAATCTGTGTTTTGTCTGATTTAATCAAAAGCCGAAAACTTATCAGTTACAAACTTCTGATAGGCACAATTCTTATTTCTCTCACAATAAGTTCTTGCCATGCAAGGAAACATACTACCTGTCACGCACCGGTATTCAAAAGCAGCAAAGAAGATTCAACAATGAATAAAAACAGATCATGAAGAACATTAAAATTCGTCTTTTAAAAATTTACTATGCCCCTGTTTGTTTTTTGACTGATTTCATCAAAGGACATCAACTGAAAAAGCATAAGATTTTCATAGGCACTCTTATTCTTACCCTCACTTTAAGTTCCTGTCATGTTAAGAAACGTCAGCCCACCTGCCACATGGTGATTAATTCGAACTTAAAGAGTGAAGCTTCCATTCAAAATAAAAGCAAATGATAAGAGCAATAAAAATCCATGGTTTGAAAATTTATTACAAATCAGTTTGTGTTTTGACAAACCTGGTTAAAAGCAATATCCTGATAAGGCATAAGATCTTTTTAGGAACCTTGCTTCTTTCGCTCACAGTAATCTCCTGTAATGTTAAGCAAAATGAAACTTCATGCCACAAGGCAACACGGAAAATAGATTCTGTAAAAGAAGATTCCACTCAAAATAAAGTCAAATGAAATGCGATCTTTCGTTCATCGTTTATGAGACAACCACCGAATGTAATCATAAGTGTATGTTCTGCTATAATATCTGGCAACGCCCCGGTGTTACTTATAAACCATTAAATTCCTACAAGCAATCCTATGAAACATTAAAGGAAATTTTCAGGCAGGCGAATATTGAGAACATTACTTTCTCAGGTGGCGAGCCAATGTTATCCGAGCGTTTTAATGAACTTGTTTTGTTTGCCAAACTTAAAAAGATTTTTGTTGATGTGATCAGCAATGGAACGGCAGTGGATTTTCACCAATATGAAATATTGACGAAACTAAAAGTTGACCAGTTCCAATTTCCTTTGCTGTCAGCAGATCCTTTGATTCATGATAAAATTGTACAGGTGGATGGTTCCTGGCAAAAGGTGGTGAACACAATAAAGAAGATGCATGAAATTCATTCAAACATTATCGTTGCAATAATCATCACAAAGCACAATGTCAACACTGTTAAGGAAACTATTGAATTCATTGCAGGACTTGGGATATCTGACATTATGCTCAACAGATATTCCATTGGCGGCAGGGGTCTTTACTTTAATAATTCTTTAATCCCGTCACAGGAAGAATTGAACAATGCATATAAAGCAGCCAATGAATTGAGCAAGAAATTAGAATTGTCAATCACTTCCAATGTTTGCACACCACATTGTATTTTAAATCCTGATGATTTTGACAATATAGGTTTTGTGGAATGTTCTTCAACGAAATTCGACAAGCCTTTGACAATAGATATTGAAGGAAATGTGAGAATCTGTAATCATTCGCCCGTCATCATTGGAAATATTTATAAAACCAAACTGAAAGAAATTCTTGACTCCTACCAGATTTCTGATTGGTACAAGCAGGTGCCGGACTATTGTAACAAATGCGATGTTTTTAATAAATGCCAGGGTGGTTGCAGAGGGGCTTCGCAGCAATTGGGTTACCCGATTTCAAAAGAAGATCCCATTATTGAGATCATGGAGGTAAAAAGAAATTAGAAGTTAGAAATTGATGGAAATTCGTTTTATTTACCACATAGTATCATAGGAACATAGGTTTCACATAGCAAAAAGCTTGTTTCAACTATGTGAATTTCTATGTTACTATTGTGCCTATGTGGTTCCATTTTTGTTATTACCTTAGCAAAACGATATTGAATTGGAAATTGAGTGGAAGCAGCAGCAAATACTTTTTTACATACCTTTGTATCACAATAGTGTTTCAAACTCAGTAGTTCTTTATAGAGCAATTTAATGTTTTATTTATTCGCTGAAAAGCAACAAACTTTTAAACCCTTACAAAAAATGAAAAAAGCAATACTCTTAATGTCGTTCGTGTTCTCATTTATGATGACACTTGCACAACCTACAAACACAAATATCACTCCTACTCCTTCATATTTTGATGGAGAACCTTATCTCATCATGAATCCAACCAATAGCCAGAATCTGGTTGCTGCATGGATGAGTCTGAAATATGCAAATGGTCAGCTTCATATTGCTCTGAAAACACGTGCAAGTTTCAACGGAGGTACTACATGGAACACTGCTGTTACGCTTCCTCATTTTTCCAGCACTTATGGTTCCGCTGATCCTTCGATGGCATTTGATAAAAACGGAACACTTTACGTTTGCTACATTGATTACAGGCAATCGCCCGACAGTGGTGGCATTTATGTTTCACGTTCTGCAAATGGTGGATTGACATGGGACACGCCTTCCAAAGCTTTCGATGTGTACGATGTTGCAAACAAACGCCCTATTGACAGGCCCTGGCTGGTGGTGGATACTTCAAGCACAGCCAACGCAGGCACACTATACATAACTACTAAACCGGCTCCCTGGATTCCTGCTCCTAATCGGAATTACTATAAAGTTTCAACTGATGGCGGTCACACATGGTCAACAATTGCAAATGTGGATGGAGGAACACACCTTGTCGGTAGCCTGATAGCAGCTCCAATGGCTGCCCCTGCAACAACGGTTGATGGGAAGTTCATCGCTGCATATCCAAGTTTTCTCGCTTCACAAAATCCACTCCCTGCATTTTACCTTGCTACATCAACTGATAAAGGTCAAACTTTTACCTACACCACTATTTATTCAGGTGTTGCCAGCGCCAATGACACCAATTACAAAAACGGATACAGACTTGCTGCTGATCCTATAGATGCCAACAAAATGGTATTTCTTACGCCCGGAGCACAGAACGGAGATGATGATGTTTTTGCCTTTAACAGCACCAATGGCGGGCAAACATGGACAGGCCCTATTCGCATAAATGATGATGCAGTTTCAAACGGAAAAGGACAGGATATGGTGTGGGGCAATTATAATGAACAAGGCAAACTGGCTGTAACCTGGCGCGACCGACGCAATGCATCAGCGAATGGTTTCCTGAATGCCGGATATGATTTTTATTATGCACTGAGTAATGATAATGGTTTAACTTTTACCGCCAATCAAAAACTATCAAGCCAGTTTATCGCTTTCGATACATTAACTGAACTTAATGGAAATGATTTCATGAGTTGCGAGTATCGTGGTGATACGCTCTACACAGTTTGGGGCGATACCCGCAATGGCAAAATGAATATCTATTTTGCCAAGACCCTGGCAAGCATTAACACTAGCATTATCAACACCACACTCGATGGCGACGAGCCTCAATGGAATATCTTTCCCAACCCGGCAAGTGATGAATTGAATGTTTCAATTACAAACGAATTGATCGGCAAAGTAGCTACTGTTTACGATGCCAATGGAAAAGTGATCATCACCAAAACAATGAAAGAAAATGATGTAAAGATCATCACCAAAGATCTTGTGAAAGGGATTTATTTTATTAAAATCGGTGATGATGCCAGGCGGTTTGTGAAAGAATAGGTTTTTCCTTTGATGAATTGTAAAAAAGGAAAAAATGTAAAATGTAAAATGCTAAATGTAAAATGTAAAAGTGAAGAAAAATCATAAATCTTAAATTTCAAATCTCAAATAATTGATAATGGAAAACCAATTCAACTACGTCACCAGGCTTGATGTGAAATTCGATCATCTGCAGCTCATTGATATCCCCAAAGAAGTTGAAGAATGTAAAGACAAATGGTTCAATCAGACCCTCACAAAAGTCAACGACAGTGTGGTGAGACTTGGCATTGTGGAAGGCGAATACCACTGGCATAAACATGACAACGATGATGAGTTTTTCTTTGTTCTCGAAGGACAATTGTTTATTGATCTGGAAGATCAAACAATCGAGTTGAATGCACAGCAGGGAGTGACCATCACCAAAGGCATCATGCACCGTCCGCGTGCTCCACAAAAAACGGTGATGCTGATGGTGGAGACCAGCGTTATTGAACCAACGGGGGATTGAGAAAAAGCAGGCAAAGGAGACTACAAAAGCGAAACGAGACTACGGAAGCGAAACGAGACTACAAAAGTTTTAAAAACTTTTGTAGTCTTAATAGATTTCATGTAGTGTCAATAGATTTTGAAGTGATATCAATAGATTCTGAGACGTGTCAATAGATTTTGGAGTGATGTCAATAGATTTTGAGACGTGTCAATAGATTTCGGAGTGATGTCAATAGATTTCGGAGTGATGTCAATGGCTTAAAAAAATAGAAGAATGATTCTAAATAAGCTTACGGAGAAATTATAACATGTAATAATAAATGACTTTTAGAATATTTTGCGTCCTGACGGATTTGTAATCCATCAGGTTCTAATAAAAGGATTTGCAAACCTGCAAACAATGGACGCCATTATTAAATCCTTTGCAACAACAGTCAATTTCAATCATTTACAAATTATATAATTTTGCATATTTGCCAAAATTGAGGCAAAAACAGGAAAAAAAGGGAAAATTTTGGGGTAAAAAGGCAAGGTTTAACAAAAGGTTCAACCTATTATTTCAGATTAGGATTATTCACCCTGAAGGTGTAACTGCTTGGAGTGTAACATTAAGTCTGATAATTCTGTAATTTATTGGCTATTTGAAAAGACTGATTGGATGTTGAATATCAAAACATCCAAT
>Ga0073936_10001912_pt1 | contig 31649 bp, 15 predicted proteins | sample AliMusrvi5mmetaG_FD_87041 | JGI IMG/M metagenome (GOLD analysis project Ga0073936, IMG submission 87041) | Freshwater lake bacterial and archeal communities from Alinen Mustajarvi, Finland, to study Microbial Dark Matter (Phase II) - Alinen... | ecosystem: Environmental > Aquatic > Freshwater >...
CCGTACGCATTTGGAACAATCTGGAATTTTGGCGGCCATACGACGATGGGCGCGAACGTCGGCGTCTGGAATCAGCGATATTTCGATCAACTGAAGAAGCCAGGGAGCAGACTGGCCGGCATCGCGCTGCTACCCGAAGCGAGTTGCAACAACCCCGCGGCGTTTGCGTTCTTTACAGAAATGGCGTGGAGGAGCGGCCGAACCGATCTCGATCAATGGTTTGCCGATTGGTCGCGGTATCGCTATGGGGGAGAGGATTCCAACGCCGCGCGGGCATGGGACATTCTGCATCGGACTGCTTACGACATGAAGAGCGGGGCCTGGAGCGAGGCGCACGATAGTCTCTATTCGGCCCAGCCGAGCCTGACCGCGAAGTCGGCCTGCTCCTGGAGCCCGTTGGAACCTCGTTACGACCTCGCGGTGTTTTCGCAAGCAGTGGCCTCCCTTATGGGCGTCGATCGTTCGCTGCGGAATAGTTCGGCGTACCGCTACGATCTAGTCGACGTTGTTCGTCAGGCCATTGCGAATCACAGCCGCGTCTTGCTTCCCCAAATCGACCAGGCATATTCAGCCAAGGATCTGACTCGATTTCGAGGGCTTACCCGTACCTGGCTTGAGCAGATCCGGTTGCTCGACCGCGTTGCGGGAACCGAACCTGCGCTCCTGCTTGGGGAGTGGCTTGCGGAGGCGCGGGCTGCCGCTGTCGACTCGACTGAAGAGGGGCAGTTGGAATTCGACGCGCGCAGCCTGCTTCTGGAATGGGGACCGGAATCGTCGCGCGGCTCCGGCGTTCATGACTATGCCAATAGGGAATGGAGCGGCCTGCTGGAATATTATGGGCAGCGCTGGGCAACTTACTTCAACGCGCTTGAAGCGGCACTCGCAAAGCAAGAAGCCGTTCGAACCGTGGATTGGTTCGCGATGGATGAGGATTTTGCCAAACAAAGAAACTCATATCCCGGCCGTCCGCAAGAGGACTTTTACCAAGTGATCGAGGAGATCATTCGCAGCGGCGCGGCATTGGGAATTGACTCGCCACTGGAAATGCGATTCAACGCCGAGTGATTGCTTTCAATCGCGGGTTACGGCGTGGAATCGAGCGCGCCTCGAGCGATATTGCTTGAGCCAGGCGATTCTGCGCCGCCGATGGAACTGGAGGTGCAATTGCGAAACTGAACCGGGGTTTGCCGGGTATAACGCTTGAATACAGTCGCAAAGTATTGGGAGGAGTTGTAGGTTCGTCATTGAACCCGGTAAGTTTGGCGCCCTCGCGCCAGGTAACAAATTTCAATTGCGCCCGTGTGCTGGTGGCTGCTTAACCCCGGCTTGACGGAATGATGTTCATACCGCCCCAGGGAAACTACGTCCGAAATTCCACAAGACGTAAAGTCAATGACAACGCGTTCTCGCGGCATCGCCTGAGATTCTGCGCGCACATAGTCCCACTGGCTCGCCATGCGCAAAAGTATTCAGCTTGACGCTTCGGCTGAAAATACGCTTTGGTGCGGGGAGTTATGCCGGGGAAGGAAGAAAGAACGTAGCGGGCATGGATTGCGAACAGCGGCTGGAGGACTGGATACTCAGGGTATGGCGAGGCGCCTGAAGGGTCGGGATGCTCTTGGAACAGCCGACCAGGGGTCCGTGCTACAAACTCCCGGGGCCGGCGCTGCAGATTCAGATGACCGTATGCAGTTGCTTACTTCATGCTTCCACGTCACGCTGACATGGGCACAATTGAATTTGAATCTGGTTGCACGAGCGTCATTGAAATACTATTATTGACCATCAACAAGCCGCTCGACCGGTCACTTTCAGAGGAGCTAGCGCAGCGATAGGTCTCCAGTCGAAGGGCCGATTCCGTGCAGTTAAAGAGGGCCGTTCTGGTGCTATACGGGTGTCGTATTCTTCTTCTCCTGGTTGTTGTGGCCTTGCGCGGCACCCCGCGGGCGAATGCTGCGATGCAGGAGGCGGCAACCTCTGCTCAAGATTCAGTCCAACCGCAGCAAGCCCTGGACAACTACAAGAAGGCTGCTCAGGATGCGCAACGCATCGCAGAGGCGCGGCCTTCAGAAGAGAATCTGTTTCTGTACGCGTCGAGTCTGATGAAGTTGGACTACCACTCCGCGGAGACAATCTACCGCTTTGCAATCGGCAAATATCCAAGCTCAGTTCGACTGCATGCCGGCCTGGCAAGCGCATTGGAGGGGCAATCTCAGCTTGACGAGGCGGCCGCGGAACTCTACCGGGCCTCAGAACTCGATCCAACGGACCCGCATCCACTCGAGTTCCTCGTTGAGGCAAAGTACGTGCCACCGGCGCTCTCGAAGAAGGTTCTCGATGGGCTGCTTCGACTTCGGCGACTCTACCCGAACGATGGCCTGATTCTCTTCGACTACGAAATGGTCTTGTCGAACCGGTACACAGATCGTTCCTCTGCAGCACCGCCCGATTTTGTACCGGTGCTCAAGAAGGCGCTTCGCCTTACCCCTCAACTTCCGGAGGCATACTTTCAACTAAGCCTTATTTTCGAAGATAGAAAAAATTACGAGGAGGAGGTTCGGGCGCTGCAACATGCCGTTCAGTTGTCACCGCAAGACGCGCGATTCAGGTTCAGGCTGGCCATGGGATATAAGCGGATGGGGAAGAACGATCTCTATTTGAATGAGATGTCAATCTTCAAACAGATTCAGGCCCATTCGGCGCCTGCCGCGCCATGAGCTATCTTTGCGAAAGCGCTCCGAAACATGCCATGACCGAGGGGCATCCCGCAACCGCCGTTTCGATCGGTAGACTCATGATATGAAACACTTGCGAAGAATTCTCAGTACCGTCCTTCTCACTCCAATTGGCCTCTTGCTCAGTGGCGCCATTTGCGTGCGGACCGATGCAGTCGTCGATTCACGCGCTGAGAATTCAAATTGGTTTACCGACATCGCCAGCCGATCGACTTTCTCCTATTGGACCAACAACGATTACACAGGGAGAAAATATTTTCCTCAGCCGATGTGCGGCGGCGTTGCGGCGATAGACTACGACAACGACGGCAAGATGGATCTGTTCTTCACCAACGGCTCGAAATTGCCTGAGCTCGAAAAGACCGCGCCGGCTTTTTACAATTGCCTTCTGCGCAACAAAGGGGATGGCACATTTGAAGATGTTACCGCCAAGGCCGGGCTTGGCGGAGCCTATCTGGGCTACAGTTTTGGGGTGGCAGTTGGAGACTACGATAATGACGGCAATGAAGATATTTTCATCTGCAACGCCGGTCGAAATGCTTTGTATCGCAATAACGGAGACGGCACATTCACCGATGTGACGGCGAGTTCAGGCCTGGACCGCAAGCCGCCAAATGTTCTAAGCGTCGGGGCAGCCTGGTTTGACTACGATAACGACGGGTTGCTGGATATTATCGTCACGAATTACACAAAGTGGACACCGCAAGCAGACAAGCGATGTTTCATGGACAGCAAGCGGGAAGAGTACTGTAGCCCAACTCTATATAAGAGCATCGAGTCGAGACTCTACCACAACCTGGGGCACGGGCACTTTGAAGACGTGACCGAATCAAGCGGCATTGGAAAGGCGCTGGGCAAAGGGATGGGAATATCCATCGCGGATTTCAACGGCGACGGCCTTATGGACATCTTCGTCGCCAACGACACCGAGCCCAACTTCCTGTTCATCAACCAGGGAAACGGGACTTTCAAGGAGAGCGGTCTTGACTATGGGGTGGCATACAACAATCAAGGAGACACGGTGTCGGGCATGGGCTCGGACGCGAAAGACTTCGACAACGACGGCTGGGTAGACATCGTCTACAACGACCTTGCAGGACAGGTCTTTGGCATGTTCAAAAATGAAGGGGGCAAGTCATTCAGCGATGTAACCTGGGCAACCAAGCTCGGAGCGTTGAGCCGCAACCTGTCAGGCTGGAGCATAGGATTCGTCGACTACAACAACGACGGCTGGAAAGACATTTACTCAGCGAATGGAGATGTCGATAACCTGGTTGCGAATTCCAAGCAGCACGACACCATGTTTGAGAATGTTGGCGGCAAGACTTTGGTTGATGCCACCGCCAAGATGGGCCCTGACTTTTCCGTTGCAGGCTACCAACGGGGTTCGGCCTTTGTGGACTTGAACAACGACGGTTTCGTGGACCTGGTGGTGACGTCCCTCGGGCAAAGGCCGCGCATCCTGATGAACAACGCGCTTGTCAAGAATCACTGGCTTATGTTCGATTTGCGCGGGCGCAAGAGCAATCGCGACGGGATCGGCGCGACCATCAAGGTGACAACCGGAGCGGGCAGGACTCTTTATAACCATGTGACAACCAGCGTGGGTTTTATGTCGTCGAGTGATCGGCGCGCGCACTTTGGCCTGGGCGCCGAGGCCAAGGTGTCCAGAGTCGAGATACGATGGCCGAGCGGAATTGTACAAGGCATCGATCATCCCGCTGTCGATGAGGTCTTGCACGTCGAGGAGCCCGCGAGTATGCCTCCGCATCGATAGCTCCGACAAAGCCGGAACAAATGCGTAATGAGATCGCTGCGGCAACTGGAGTACACTGTCGTCGCCGAGAAAACTGCATGGGATTTTCATCTGAATCCGCCCCTTCGCGCAGACGAGCCCAGGGCAGGCGGAGGACCCCAGTTCGCGGAACGCCCCAACTGCCGGTTTCGATACCTGGGGAAGGAAAGATATCAGCGCGAGATTGGGGCTCAGTATCAAACTGAGCAAGGTCCGGGATTTGTAATTGCTTTCACAGAAAGGACTGTTATGACCGTGAACCGCCGGGATTTTCTTTTTGGATCCGCATCGCTGGTGCTCGGAATTTCCTGTGCCGACTCCATTGCACAGCAACCCAGCCTGGGGAGAACCGCGGCAAGGGCATGGCCTGGAAGCGGGAAGCCGAATCGATTTGTCAACTACAACGATGCAACTTTGATCGGTCTGGGTGACGAGCGCCCGACGTTTCTCGACCAGTACGGCCAGGTGGCCGGCCGCAATGTTCAAATTCTCTTGAATGCGAACTACCCGGTCAAGCCCTTTCACAACGACGCACTTGTTCCGGATCTGGAGTGGGAACAATGGCTTGAGGATGGCTATCTTCCGATCGTGCGAACCAAAGTGGCAGGACCTGAGTTGGCGGTGGACTGGACATCTTTCTCGTCGGACTTTGGCGGAGTGAAGTGCGATTATGTTCTTGTCGGCGACGCGGCTCCGCTCCTTCATTTGCGGCTGATGTTCGTCAATTCGACGTCCGTGCGCGTGGAAGGGGACAGGATCGTCAGCGGCGATCAGGTCTGTGCCATCGTGCCTGCTGCCAAGGTGGGCAGAACCACGAGCGCCAAATACAATCTGCTTTCTCCCGAGTCCTGGTGTACCGACCTTCCGCGGTGGGACCCGGCTCTTCCCAACATTGAACACCCAGGTCTCGCAAGAGCATTCAATAGCGCGCGTGCAATCTATCTGAATCGATCCATCGCATACCGCATACCCGTTTCCTCATCGAGCGCTTACCATGTTTATCTTGGACTTATAACAAACGACAAGAAACGTCCTGGGGAATCGATTCTAAAGCTCACCGTGAATGGTGAGAGTCAACTTCTGGATTTGGGGAGCCTGGGGCAGGGTAACCCTGCTGTCCTTGAGTTCGAGGCAATTCCTCAAGACGGGGCGCTGTTGATCACCTCAGAGTGCGATGCCTCATCGATGAGCATGTATCGGGACTGCTTTCTCAATGCTGTCTGGGTGTTCGATGCGGCAATCGATCGCAACGAACTGAAGACAGGGAACCTGGATAACAGGGCATTGGTTCACATTCCCTGCGGGCACGAACCGGCCACGGATGTTGCCGCCACAGTCGAGCTTGAATACGCGCCCGGGGGCGGCAACGGGCATTATCTACAGCTACCCTACAGCCTCTCAAGGGGCGACGCTGCTCGAGCCTCCGCGATCTCGCCGCAGGATGCGGAGACGGATGTCAGGAATCGCTGGGAAAGGTTTCTCGACCGAGGGGCACAATTGAAGGTTGGGGTTCCGCGCCTGGATAACCTTTATCGCACCAGCATACTGAATATTCTTCTGATGCGCACACGCTACCCTGGAGAGGCGAACGCCGGCGAGGACCTCTATGTGGTAAAACCCGGCGCCAGCATTTACGACAATTTCTGGATCCGCGATGGTTCGTATATTGCGAATGCACTGGGACTGGCCGGCTATTCGGAGGAGGTTGAGAAGTCATTGCGTCTTTTCTGGCAGTCTGGGCTCAAGGGGCAATTCGCGACCTGGGGCCAGCAGCCTGCGGGGTATTGGCAGTCTCCAATAACCCAGTGGGACAGCAACGGCCAGGCACTCTGGGCCCTGGGCCACCATTTCCAACTCACTCGGGACAAGGCATGGCTCAACGCTGCGTACGAGAGCATTCGGAAGGGGGCCACGTGGATTCGCTATGCGTGCGAACAAATGAAGTTCACCAACGAAAAGGGCGAGAGACCAATTTACTACGGCTTGCTGCCGCCCGGCGAGGGCGAGGCCATCGCATCGGGCATCAACTACTATCACGATTTCTGGGCGCTGCTGGGACTGCATCAGGCTGCGATTGCGGCGGAAGCGCTGGGCAAAGACGCGGATCTTGAAGCATTTCGATCTGCCTATAGCGACTTGCGCTCCAACCTTATGACCTCAGTGAATTGGTCATTCCAGCACACCGGAAAAGAGAAGTTTATCCCCGCCACGCCCTTCGACAGCGACGTATCCATCTGGGGGTCTGCGAACGCGCTTTACCCTTGCGGCTTTCTCGATCCGCTGGATCCCATGATGTCGGCTACGCTCGCAACCATGGAAGCATTCTTCGAAGAGAATGCTTACAGTTACAAGAAGGGCCATTTGTGGACGTATATCACCGCCGATATTGCGATGTGCCACCTGCTAAGAAACGAGACCGGCCGCTTCTATGAGTTATTCAACGGTTTTGTCGATCACGCATCGCCGACCAATGCGTGGGTGGAAGCAATCATGCTGAAAGATCGTCGCGGCACGGGGGATATGCCGCACGGCTGGGCGGCGGCCGAATATATCTTTCTTCACCGTAACTCGCTGGTCTTTGAAAACGGAGATGTTTTGGAGCTTTGCTGGGGAGTGCAACCGGATTGGCTGGCCGATGGCGCCGACCTCTCCGCCAAGAGTGCGCCGACGCACTTCGGAAAGGTGGATTTCGAATTGCACCGTGCCGGCGATCAACTCATCGTAAAATATCGCCTTGACAGTCATGGCTTCAAATCCCCATCGAAGACCGCGCTTCACATTCCGCCGCTACAACGGCCAGTAACATCGGTAAGCGTCAATTCGGTTCAGTATCAACTAAAACCAGGACAGAGAGTGATTGCCATCGGTTAAGCTCTTCTGCAGGCCGTCCTGCGCATGAAGGCTCGGCGCGACGGGCGGCCGCCTGGGCATGCAGGGGCGAAATAGTCAGGGGAGACTCTATCGCGGCTCGTCAAGTAACCGCGAATGATTCTAAAATCGATTGACTTCGAAAACCAACTTGTTCGATTTGAGCGCAGAGAATGCCGATGAAATGGGGGAGAAAAGCGATGAAACATGCGAGTGGAATTCTGGAATCAAGAAGACGGCTGCTTCAGAACGGGATGCTGGTGGCCTCAGGTTTTGCGATAGTTCCCGCGGCGTTCAGCGCGGCGTTGGACGCCCAGGACAATCTCAACGACCAGCCAGGCGGAGAATCCTGGACGATAGGCAATAAGTGGCTATCGAGGACTATCGTCTTCAGGCCAAAGACAGGACTATTCACGCAGAAATTCTCCGATTTGGCGACAGGTGCAGATTTCATCGCTCCCGGCCAGACTCGATCGTTCAGGACTCCGGAGTTTTCTTTTCATTGCGGTTCAAAGAGTTGCGCTGGAGAGAGTCCTTTGTGGAATCTGCTCGGCTCCAGCCGTGCGGATTTGCCCCATGGCAAGTCTCTGACCATACGACTGCGGCACACGGAAGAGCCGGTGGAAGCGTCGGTGGTGTACAGCGTCTACGATGAACACGCCGCGATTCGCAAACACCTGGTTCTGCACAATGCAGGCCAAGAGGTGCTGCACATTTCGCACATGAGCGTCGAGGCGCTCAGTATTTCACTCGGGCCGGCGAATGAAACGACGTTGTTAACTCAATATGGCACAACCCCTCGCGAGACGTTTTATACGGGGCGCTCTGAAGACGCCGGGTTGCTGGTTGCCAACGGCCGCACCGGAGACGGGCTCGCGGTAATCAGCGAAGTGCCGGGATACATGAAGCGCACCGAGGTTGGCGGATGGGACCTGGCGGACGGCTTTTGCATCAGCGTCATGTACGACACGGATCTTATGCCATTCGAGCGCACTCTCGCGCCGGGCGAGGAGTTCACGACGGCGGCTTCATCCCTTGTGCTGTTCCGCAACGGCGACGAGTTCAACGATCCGCATTGGGCGCTGCCATCTTACACGTCGAAGGTGCTTGAACGGCGCGTCGATGCGCAAGGTCCGCCGTGGATTTACAACACCTGGGAGCCGTTCGAGCGGAGCATCAACCACGACATCGTACTTGAGCTTATCGACGCCGCAAGCGCGATGGGAATGGACGTCTTCACCATTGACGATGGCTGGCAGTTGGACTATGGCGAGAATGCGATCAACACAACGTCATTTCCCGGGGGCCTGAAGCCCATCATGGATGCCCTCGAGGGGAAAGGAATGCGGCTGGGGCTGTGGATTCCGCTCGCGGCAGTTGGAAAGAAGACCGCGGATTATCGGCCGGAATGGGTGACGCAGGATCGCGAAGGCAACCCGAAGACGACCGATACGATGGGCGGCGAGAAACAAGTTATGTGCATGGCGTCAGCGTTCCGCGACACCGCAGCGGCGCGCATCATCGATGCGATCGAGCGGTTCAACCTGGCTTATGTGAAGCTCGATATTACGACGATCTTCAACGCCTACGGCGAGGCACCCGGTTGCTGGGCCAAGGGACACGATCACAGCAACTGGGCTGAATCGCTGGGGAGGACGTATGAGGGAATCTCGTACGTGACAAGGAAGGTTTACGAAAAGCATCCGGAAGTCCTGCTCGACCTCACGTTCGAGCTATGGGGTCAGAAACATATTATCGACGCGGGCTTGCTGGCAGCGGGCGATCTGGACTGGATGAGCAACGTGGATGACCGCGAGCCGGACTCGGCGGGACCTTTGCAGGCTCGACAGTTGCTTTATCTACGCGCTGCTTCAATGCCGGTAGAGAGTATGCTGATCGGCAATATCCATGCGGAACTGCCGACGATTCAGGAGAGCTTTGCGACGGCCATAGGCTCGGCTCCACTGCTTCTCGGCGATCTGCGCAAGCTGAGCGCCGCCGACCGGAAGTGGTACCACGAGAAGATCGGCTGGTTCAAGCAACTGAGAAGAAGCACCAAGATCGGCGAGAGCTTCTTCCCGCTGGGAAGCTGGCAGCAGACCACACCGGCGAAATGGGATGGATTTGCGCGCATGGCGCGCAGCGGGAATGGCGTGATTGCGCTGTTCCGCAACAAATCGAACGCTACAGAAGCCATTGTGCAGTTGCCTTTGTTGCCCGCGGGGACGTATAAACTGCGGTCCGTGATTACCGGCAAAGATATGGGCGCTTTCGCAAAGTCCGACTGGGTTCGCGGTGTGCCCGTCAAGTTTACCGGGGCGGAGCGGGTTGAAGTTATCGAGGTTTCTTCGGTTCAGGGGTAAGATGCTGCGGATGCTGGGTCCGAAGGCCGCGTTTGGTGAATCACGTTCCCATCCAGACGCGGCATCTTCTAGGCGCGACAAAACGACATCAAACCTTCGCAAAGGAGAATTGGCTGCGCGCAAACAGCAGCACTATGCCCGCTATTTGGTTGTCTGCCTTACGAACGCGCGTTGACAATTCGGCTTAATGGCCTTCTACAACTGTCAATATCCTGTCGGCATGAACGTCAGTCAGGACTTGCTTAATGCCAGTCGGCCAAAGTATCTCGATCTTGTCGATAACTGAAGCCTTGCCCAAGCCAAAATGCACCCTCTTGTCGCTGGATGAACTGTAGCCTACAGCCGTAGTGGCGTGATTGTATTGAATGCCTTCCGAAGTAGTTACCTTTATCCGCGCGCCCAGGCCATCACGATTGTCCTTTGTGCCTACAAGCTTGAGTATGATCCAGTGATTGCCTTTGCGCGTGCGGTTTATCAGGAGTTGCGGCTTGTCGTTCAGGGCGGTGACAACGATGTCGATATTCCCGTCGTTGTTCAAATCTCCGAAAGCTGCTCCTCGATGGGCCTTGGGAACCAAAAACCCCGCTCCCGCCGTTGCACTGGCGTCAGTGAAAGTGAAATTGCCATTGTTCCTTAGCAGCCCGTTGGGCAGGCAGGCAGGCCGATGGTAGATTTCCAGTTCATTATCGAGAATAGCGGCGTTGGCGGTAAAGAGGTCCTTATAGCCATCGTTATCGAAGTCAAATGCGCCCGTACCCCAGGCGGTCAAACGGCTGCTGAATGCGTCAATCCGCGACAACGCGGTGATGTCATCAAAATGATCGCCGGCATTTTTGTAGAGAGGGAATGTATCGCCAAACATTGCGGTGTGAAAGATATCGGGCAGTCCATCATTGTTCATGTCGCGGAACTCAGCCCCCATTCCGGCGACAACGTTCCCCGTTGAAGTGTAGGCGGTTCCGCTCTCCAATGCCGCATCCTTAAATGTCCCATCTCCGTTGTTATGAAGAAGGAAGTTGGGGAAGGTGTCGTTGGAAACGAACACGTCGGTAAAGCCGTCGTTGTCATAATCGGCGAAGGCCAACCCCATGCCTTTGCCCACGTACTGAGCGATGTGCGAGGGCACGGATACGTCGGTGAAGGTTCCATCTCCGTTGTTCTTGTAGAGAATGTTCGGCGTGCCTGCGAAGTTGTTTGGAGAGCAATAGGCTCGGATGCCACTAATTGAACATAACTTGGCGTCTGCAATGTTGTAGTTCAAGTAGTCGATCACAAGCAGATCGAGGAGACCGTCGTTGTTGTAGTCGAACCATCCCGCGGCCACGGCCCATGCCTTGCCGAGCTTGGGAACCATGCCGGCAACGCCGGCCTTCTCCGTCACATCGGAGAATGTACCGTCGCCATTATTGTGCAAGAGCTGGTTCCGGTTCACGCCAACGACATACAGGTCCACAAAACCATCGTTGTCGTAATCGCCCGCGGCTACTCCCATGGAATAGCCGACGCCCTTCAGGCCGGCTTGTTCAGTGACGTCAGTGAAGGTACCGTCGCCGTTGTTGCGATAGAGCCTGTTGTAGTAGCGCGGCCCAGTTTTTTCGAGCGACGGTATTTCAGCGCCATTCGTAAAGAAGATGTCGAGAAGGCCGTCGTTGTTGTAGTCGAATACCGCAACGCCACCCATCATGGTTTCAATGGAGTATCGCTGAGGACTGATGCTGTTGGCCAGGTGAAACGCGATGCCTGCAGCGTCAGCAATATCTTCAAACCTGATGGGGGCGCGGCTATCGGTCGAGTCCTTCGATGTCTTTGCCGGCGTGCCCGGCAACCCCGATCGTGGTGTCGGCTTATTGGACAGAGAGGTAGACTGGAATGCAATTCCACACAGGTCCGCGAGGGCGCAGAACAGAATGAAAGCGAGGCAACGCCGCGTCACAATCGCGAATCGCACCGTCGAATTGTGATCACGACTCTGCATTCTCATGCCGGCAATTTACAAACGAACGAGCTCCGGTTCTCCGCCCGGGCCTATCCAATGCATGCCTCTGGCCTGGGCGCTCGCAGCAACGGCGCCTGCGAATGTAGCTTTCACCTGGTGCGGACGAAGCAGATTCAAATGCACACGAGAGACGACTTCCTCAGCAGGGTGAATGTCAATGCGGCCAGCCGAATCCAGGGTTGCCGTGCAATTCCAGGTCCCCAACTCCCCATTCTCCCGTTCAATCACATAGGCAGAGGTCAGCGCCATCTCAGCCATGGAAGTAAAGATTTCATGCACATCGTTGCAGCACGTCCAGCCGGAATTCCATCCGTTGCCGCAGACCGGTTCATCGTCCGGATAGTGGAAGGCGGCGATCATGGGCACATACTGCTCACCGATAATCCTATCTACGCGCTTCCCGCGCCTGGGGTTGGCAGGGTTGGGCTCCAACATGGTTACCTCGCGGTATGGATCAGGCACGAAGGCCCAGCGCAGTTGGCCGGTTTGACTGTCGATCAATTGCGCGCAACTGCCCATCGTATTCATGGCCTTCCGCAACCAGATCTCTTCGCCGGTCAACAAGTACTGATACCAGAGCGCAGGAATGAGCCATGCGCTCCATCCGTGAGGTGAATCCATCATGTTGCGGGAGTTACCGAGCAGCACATCGTATTGTGCCTCCCAGAAACGGAGCGTGGCCCCGTTCATCCTTGAGTCGGGGATCAATAACTGCTCAAGGCAACGATGCGATAGGAGCATCTTTCTGGAGGCTTCGGCGTAGCGGCGGCGCTCCGCAGGATCTTTCTGGAGCAGCGCGAACAAGCCCAGTTGCAAGGCGGAACAACTAATCATTCCATCCTCAAACGTGTTCTCGCCTTCGGTGACCAGATCGTCCTCTGAGCGGACCAGGAAATCCATGGCCTTTTTCGCGGATGCGTAATGGCGCTCGTAGGCAGCTTTGTAACGCGGGTCCGCTGCCTCCATGGTCTTCTCCGCGGCCATAACCGTCATGACCGCCTTCACGGGGTAAGCAACCGCCGTGTACTTGTCATAGTCGCCGTTGGCTAACTGTCGCGACACAACGTAGTCGGCAAAGCCGCTGGCCAGGTCGAGCCAGTAAGGATCTCGATCGGACCGGTAACGCCAGGCAAGTACAGCGGCCATTTGTGCCGTGTTGACCAGATACCGGTACTTGATGGGTATATTGCTTGGCCGCTTGGTGGTCAGGTCCCATTGCAGATGCAAAATCTCCTTCAGGCGCTTATCGGTGCTGGCATCCAAAGCAGTATCCGGCAGATAAAGCCGCGCCAGGACGTCGGTCTCCAGGCCAAGCCATTGTTCCAGGTGGCTTGAGGCATATTGCTTGTTGACCAGCGTGTCCTTGCGCGCCTGGTTCATATACCATGCCCACGGATGCCTAACTGAAACGCTCGCCTCGCCGACATGACCGTCGCTTTGGGTGATGGTGATTTTGTACAGCCCGGGTCCGGCTTGCGGAACGAAATCGGCGGCGAACTTGCCCTTCGCGATCAATCGTAACGTTAGCGGACCGCTGCCGCCATCGGGAAGCGTAACTGCCGCTTTCACTTCTTTCGGCGCCCAGACGGTGAGTCTGCTTGTTTCTCCCGCGGCTACTGTGTAGCGGTCCGCGTCGATCATCGGGGCGGCCAGGGAAGCCGCCAGAGCCGGCTTGACCTCCTCGATCGATGCGACCGGTTCAAGATAGATGGTCCAGGTTCGAACCTCGCCAGGCTTAAGCGCGACAAGATTTTGCGGGTGCCGAGGCGGGAGGGGCAGCGTGTGCAGCATGTCGAGGCTTGAAGTAAAGATGAGGTGCCCGCCGTCAACATAGCCATGTTTCCATACGTCGAGATGACTATCGTCCTTAAGTGGAGCCCCACCATCGCCGTGACTCCAAACCGCTTCGTCGTAGTTGAGACTATACGACGCCACGGGGTCCGGCGATCCGATGGTCATGATCCGCCCTTTGGGGGTCATGAAGTATCCCCAGAAGTGGGTCTTTTCACAACGCAGCAGGGTAGGAAAGTAGCGGAAATCCCAAGAGGGATAGGAGCGCATTTCGCAGTTGATGCCGAGAACAAGACGGGCGGCCTTGGGCGTGTAATCGGAGGGGCCTTCATTTTTGAGCGTGGCGATGATAGCCAGCCGATTCCCGTCAGTCCGATAGGTCAAGGAGTGGCTAACACCGTAGGCCACTCCCGCAAAGCTGTTGGCCGACCCTCTAACCCGCTCCATTTTGACGCCAGCCCATGCCGGTCCGGCGAGAAGCCCTTGACGAAACTCCACATCCTCCCATTGTCCGGTGCAATCCACCTGCAGTCCGCGAATTGCTCCGTCGTCGCCGAGATTGGCGCGGATCCCCTTGCCGGCCAGGGCCCAGTTGGCAGGGCCGGGGGCTTGCTTGTCACCGGTCTGCGCGAACAATTGATTCTCAGAGTGGTTCTGTTCAGCGATCAACGAACCCGCGACAACAACGCCTACGCCTTTCCTTACAAAGTCCCTTCGATTCATATTGCCTCCGAGAATCTGTCGAATTTCCGCCTTGCTCGCGGCTGCTGTTGAAGGTGTGTTCCACCCGAACCGCCACATGCGCGCCACATGCGACAGGGCCGAATTGCTGTACTGGGCGACCTGCCAGTGTACAGCAAAGAAGACAAATCGATTTCGCCGCCACACGACGAGGCCCGGGGAGAGTGGCCGGGAGAAGGGTTCTCATTCTCGCGCCTCGTTTTTGCGGCGCGAGAATCGCTGACTCGAATGGAAATTTGCGGGTTACCGTAATTTGGGAGCGCCCAGCCTTCGTTCGTGACCTCGACAAGGCTTGGGGATTCTAAAGTCAGCGTTTGCCAGGATAGATCATAATCGCTAACAAGCCATTTAGGTTCAATAGTATACAGCTTGGAGCCCACCGCGTTCTCTTGTGCAATTCTGTTCACTCGGGTTTGATTCTGTATTGCGCGCCAGAATGGAAAGCATTTCGTTTTTTCAATCTACGATTCTCTGTGCTATCTTTCCGGCAACGGCAATTTCAATCAAAATGCGGCGCGTTATGTGGTATTTGCGAAGCCTGGGGTGAGCGAAGTGGGTGAATTCAGGATTTTGGTTGTCGAAGCTGAAAGCGTTTTCACCTTCGGCCGCGCCTGCTGCCGCTTAAACCTCGCATTCAATCGCAGTTTCCGGCATTTCGTGACGGAAGAGCGAGAAATAATTCACGAACTTCGCCATCAACAACAAACCTGAGGCCAATTCCGATCGGTACTCGCAGGAGGCATTCATGAAGGACCATTCAGTCGAGAAATTTAGCTGCAACCGGCACGTAGTGGGCGCGCTTACCCTGGCGTTCCTTTTGGGTCTCATCGTCTTTCTTTTTGCGCCACAGACCCTTATGGGCCAGGTTGATACCGGAAGTTTGACAGGAACAGTAACAGACAGCACCGGCGCGCGCTTGCCGCACGCTACCATCACGCTCACGAACATCAAGACGGGTGGCGTCACCGCGGTTTCGACAACCTCCACTGGAACATACGTATTTGGAGCACTGAATCCCGGAACTTACAGTCTCAAAGCCACGGGTGCGGGCTTCGAGGCGACTTTCATTGCCGAGGTCAAGATCAACGTTCAGCAGACTCCTACCATCGACATTGTGATGACTCCCGGAGCCGTTACGGAGCAAGTGACCGTCACCACGGCCGCACCGCTGCTGCAGGCGCAAAGTGCGGAGGTGGGCCAGACCATCGACGACGTGGCAGTGAACGATTTGCCTCTCAATGGCAGAGACTGGACATCCCTGGGGCAGTTGGCGGCTGGCGTTACGACGATCCAAGGGGGCAATTCGAGCAGCTCCCTCTATTCGGTGAACGGAACCGATTTTAACGCCAATGACTTTCGCCTGAACGGTGTTGACGACAACGCCGCCCCATTAATTGGCTACCAGAATCGCGGCGTTTATGCAGGCAACGCAGCAATCATTCCGCCTCCGGATGCCATTCAGGAATTCAAGATTCAAAGCGGCGACTTCGATGCGGAATTTGGACGTGCAACGGGTGGCGTCGTCAATGCAGTCATCAAGTCGGGCGGATCTGGGCTGCATGGAGACTTGTGGGAATATATCCGCAACAACGATTTCGATGCCAACGACTATTTCTCGAAGCGAAATAATGTTCCGATCCCCGAGTATCGGCAGAACCAATTCGGCGTCACAGTGGGAGGTCCGGTTTTCATTCCGAGGCTGTATAACCGGGCGCGCAACAAGACATTCTTCTTCTTTGACTATCAAGGCACCAGAATCGTATCGCCGAAGAGCGATACCTCAACAGTGCCGACCGATTCGATGGTCAGCAGCGGGTACACGAACCTCTCCGATTTGATCACCTACAACTCGGGCACGCGAACCGACTCGCTCAACAGGGTGTTCCCCCTTGCCACCGTCTTCGACCCCACAACGATCCGTACTGTTGACGCGGGCGCGGTTGACCCGGTTACAGGATTGCAAAACACGTCAGCCAATGCGGTGGTTGTGAGCGACCCGTTCTACACCGGGGGAAGCATAGGCGGTATTACCGACTTTACCGGCCTCGCGACAAACCTGAATCAGTTGCCGGCTGGGCGGCTCGATCAAAACGCAGTGAAGCTGCTGGGAGTGTATCCGGCTGCGACCACTAAAAACGCCTACTCGAACAACTATTATCAGGCCGCAAAGGAAACGCAGACCATCGACCAGTACGATGTCAGGATCGATGAGAACATCTCCAGCAAGGACATTTTATTCGGAGTGTTTTCAAACACCGATTTCCTGGAGTTTGTTCCGCCCAGTTTGCCAGGAATAGCCAACGGCCAGCAGTATGCGGTGGGAAATTTGAACAACCCGGCATATTCGATCGTTGTCGGCTATACCCACACGTTTACTCCAACACTCACCAATGAGTTCCGCTTTGGATTTAGCCACCAAAGCGAGAACGAGGCAGCCGTTGAATCGAACACCACGGGTATCCCGGAGCAGTACGGAATCGAGGGAGTTCCGCAGTTGCCCGGAAACGGCGGCCTGCCATCGATCAACATCGGGAATCTGTCCGGCATCGGCATTGCCGGTTGGATGCCCACCCTCGCTTACGCTCACACGATGCAACTGACCGACAACGTGACCAAGGTCTATGGAAATCACACGTTCAAGGCAGGGTACGAGTACCAGCACATCCCTAACTCGATCTTCCAACCGGCGATGCCCAGAGGAAACTTCACTTACAACGGTCAATATTCCGCTATCCCCGGACAGAACGCTTCGGTCACCGGCATCTCCGACATGCTGCTGGTTCCGGCGGTGTCCCAGGTCGGAGGCACCGACTATGTGGGCGGAGTCCAGGGATTCGACGTCACCAACTATTCATGGACCTACAGCCAGCGAGACTACTCCGGCGCTTACTTGCAGGACAACTGGCAGTTATCCCAAAAACTTACTCTGAACCTGGGGCTTCGGTGGGACTACTTCACCCTCTATTCAGACCAAAACAACCATCTTGCGAATTTCGTGCCCAGCAACGGGGACGGGCCCGGAGGAACATACTACATTCCGAAGGCCACATGTAACACTCCGATGTCCGATTCGTTCACCACGCTGTTGCAGAAGGACGGAATTGCGCTTAGTTGCATTAACAGTCCCGGACTTGGCAATGCTCAGCATACGAATTTCGCCCCGCGTGTGGGCTTTGCCTACCGCATAACCCCCAAGTTCGTTGCGCGTGGCGGATACGGAATTGCCTACGGCGCATTTGCCAGTATCGGATACGGCGGGACATTGGGCACAAATTACCCGTTCCAGTTTACAGAGTGGCTGAGCAGCCCAGGATCTTCCAGCCCTCTGCTGACGCTGACTGGTCAAACCACAACCATGGAGAATGCGTTCACCGGACTCAATGTCGAGGATGCCACAACCCTCAACGCAGCCGGCCTAGGCCTCTCAGGAAAGGTGTTTAACTACATGACACCGTATACTGAGACCTATAACCTGACATTGCAGTATCAGTTGGACAGGGCGGATGCGATTCAGGCCGGCTATGTAGGCAATGCTGGCCGGCATTTGGATTCGCAAGGCAGCACTTCCAATTCGCCTTCCCAAATCGTGCCTCCCGGGATCGGGGCCAGCGTCTACGACTACATCCCCTTTCCTGACTTCGCGCCTAACAGCACATTCCTGACTACCGAGGGAGCAAGCGGCTATAACTCGCTCCAGGTAGTCTATTCCCGGGAACTGGCGGCAGGCTTGTCAGTGTCAGCGAACTACACGTACAGCAAATGCATGATGGATGCAACCCAGTTCCAAGCGGGCCCCGGGAGCTATCGTGCGCAATGGTTGCCAGGATTCGGAGCAAAGCAGGACTGGCAGATCTGTCCCACCGACGCTACCCAGGTTTTTCATGCGTCTGGCCAATACAATCTGCCCATAGGGCGTGGCCAGAAACTGGGAGGCCAAATGAACCGCGCTGCCGACACTCTCCTTGGTGGATGGGCAGCCAACTATCTCGTCACCAGTCAGAGCGGCCATCCATTTACGATCGGGTGCCCCATTTCAACCAATGCATTCTTTGGTTGCAATGCAAACAAGGTGCAGGGCCAGGATATATACGCCGGACCTCACAACCAGTCACAATGGCTGAACCCTGCCGCATTCTCAAATCCGCCGGTCGCAACGCAAATTGGTCAAACCGACTTCTCGGTATTAGGAGGAAAGGCCGAACAAGCCCGCGGCCCGAGATTCAGCAATGTGGATGCTTCCATGTTCAAGAAGTTCACGATCACGGAACGCACCTACCTCCAATTCCGCGCCGAGGCGTTCAACCTCTTCAATCATCCGCAGTTTGCTAACCCAGGCAACCTGGATTTCACAAATGCAAGCTCCTTCAGTTCCATCACCGGCCTGGTCAGCAATCCTCGCCTGCTGCAATTTGCATTGAAGCTGTATTACTAAACGATCGGTAACATGCACCATCAACAGATTGCCGGCCCCACGGGGCCGGCAATCTTATAAGAGCGCCTCATCTCGGGCAGAGACATTAGACGCCGATATATGAATGCCTGCAAGGTTGAAGCATCATTGCATTGAGGAGAGCGGCGTTTATGAGCAACTCGCCGGAACAGACGCACCGCGAGTTTATCGAGAGGCCAGCGCAGGCAGAGGCGCTCGCGCCCGCTGCCGGGGTGGTTCCAGGAGCGGCCCTGGCCCAATATCATTCCGGAGTCAGTACGTTGAGGGTCCCTCAGTGGAGATGTGCCATTGTTGCCGTGCTCCTTGTGGCTTCCTGCTCGCGGGTTCAAGGCCGGAAGGCATTAAAACCTGCACCCATCACGACGTGGACCACGAGTAGCTTCTCCGTAGGCGTCGACCAAAACGGCCTGATCACCTCGCTTCGAAATCCTGCCGATCAGACCGGCATGAATTGGGTGAGCGAGGTCGGTCCAGCCTGGGGCGAGCCGGTTTCGCGTGAAAAGGGCAAGTTGGCTGCCTGGAAGACGCCGGTAATGTTGGAGTCTTCCGACCATTCCAATGAACTGCTTTTCGTTCACAGCAAACTGACAGTGAGGTTGAGCCAATCCTTCGAATCGGATGAGTATCTTACCCAGAGCTATACGTTAACCAATCGTTCAAATACGGTTGTCCAATTGGCTGAGGGCGATTTTGGCATTCGTATCCCGCTTCCGGACAACTATCCGGATGCGGCAACCGCATTGACGCGCCGGTGCAATGTGCACATCTGGACCGGCGGCAATGCCGCCTGGATCAATGCGATCCGGATGAACGGGAACGGCCCTCACCTAGGCATAGTCATCAGCAAAGGCGCGCTCACTTCGTACTCAATTTCCGATCGACCGTGGAATTCGAACAGTCGAGGTACCTTTGTCGTTCATCCCCCGGCACATGTCCTCGCGCCAGGTCAAGCCGTAACGATTGCCTGGTCGCTCTTCTGGAACAGCGGATGGGATGACTTCTTCAAGCGGGCACTACGGACGCCCGGTTTCGTGCGCCTGCAGGCGGACAGATATATTCTCTTGCCGGGCCAGCCGCTTCACATCGCAGCCGAATCCGGCGCTTCGCTTGTTGGATCGAAATTGACAGTCAACGGGCAGCCAATCGACGTCCATATTTCGGGCAATCGTCTCGATGCCACCTTCCTGCCTGTTTCGCTTGGCGAACAGCTCGTCGAGTTTTCCCAAGATAAAATTCGCACATTTCTGGTCGCGTACTCTGCTCCCGATCCTCTTGCGCTAATCGATGCGCGGGTACGCTTCATCATGGACCACCAGCAGAAAAATGCTCCGGGGCGTGCGAACGACGGCGCGTTGGTCGCGTACGACAACGAAAGCGGCCAACAGGTGTTGGAGCGCACGCCCGATCACAACGCCGGACGCGAGCGCCTGGCCATGGGCATTCTACTTGCTGAGCATCTGGGCAGGACCAAAGATTCCGAGCTCAAGGCGCGCATTGTCAATTCGGTTGATCGGTATTGGTCCTTTGTTCATTCTCACTTGGAGGACCCTACGGGAATTGTCTTCAACGATACCGATAATCCGGAACAACGCCCATATAACTATCCTTGGGTTGCACGTCTCCATCTGGCGATGTATCAAGCTACAAACGACGCCCGCTACCTCGATTCCTTCACACGCACGATTCGCACCTACTATGCCAAGGGCGGGCAGCGATTCTATCCCGTCAACCTTCCCATCGGCGACGGGCTGGCAGCTCTATCACAGGCGAAACGTAATGCCGAATACGAGGAACTTTTAGGTCTATTTCGCGCCCATGCCGATTGGATAGTTGCCACCGGCACCAATATGCCGAAGAGCGAGGTCAACTACGAGCAAGGCATCGTTGGACCGGCATCCGGGATCCTGATCGAGGTATACAGCGCAACGAAAGATCGCAAGTATCTCGATGCGGCGGCGCCATTCCTGAGCGCGCTCTTTGCTTTCAATGGCGAGCAGCCGGATTACCGTCTGCACGATGCGGCAATCCGGCACTGGGACGATTACTGGTTCGGCAAGGGGAAGCTTTACGGCGATACATTCCCGCAGTGGCTGAGCACAATCACGGCACTGGTGCTTGAAGATCTCGGGAAAGCCGACCCAGCGCGCGCCTCCGAGTATCATGAACGGGCGCTGAACATCCTCGACAACAATCTGCCGCTTTTTACGCTCCAAGGGAAAGCATCGTGCGCATATGTCTACCCGCTCACGGTGAACGGCAAGCCTGGGCGATTCTACGATCAGTGGGCAAACGATCAAGACTGGGCGCTCGTGCATTACCTTCTTGTGACTCATTGACGCGACGATGCATCGAGTGAGCGAAGTAATACTCAATTGAAGGCGTCTTACCAGGCAATTAACGATCAGGGCGCATCTGCAAGGAGACAACAAGATGCAGCACGGCAAGCCAGGTCACCAAGAGCATCGTAAGCTAGAGCCGCAGGCCAAGCGTATCGTGGCCCTCGACGCTTATCGCGGATTCATCATGCTTCTTCTAGTTGGATCCGAGTGTTTCGAAACAGTGAAGGTTCCCGATCGTCCGATGTACCGCGCGATCGCCGCGCAATTCGGACACAGGCCGTGGGGCGGCGCCGATCTTTATGACTTAATCATGCCCGCTTTTCTATTCATGGTGGGTGTTGCAATGTCTTACTCGGTCGGACGAAGGATTGAGCAAGGAGAGGCAAAACGTGAGATATTCAAGCACTTCTTAAGGCGGGCAGCTATCCTTATCGTTACCAGCGAGGTCGTCATCTCAATTGAGACGAACCATCTGCATCTTCAATTTCACAATATTCTTACCCAGGTGGCGCTCACCTCCATTGCCTGTTTTTTCATAATGCAGTTGCGTCCGAAGTATCAGTTCCTGGTCGCCGTTTCGCTACTGGCGCTTCATTCGGCGTTGTACCTTATCTTCCCCGGGCGTGACGGTCCTTTTCAGCCAGTGACGAATTTCGGAGCTGTTCTGGACCGTTTCATTATGGGACACAACTACCGAATGGCGCCGGCAGTCAACCTGAACACGATGAGCGAGGTGGCGAATGTCCTGGCCGGAATCTGGGCCGGCAATCTCTTGCGATCGTCATTCACGGTCCGGAAGAAGTTCCAGTTCATGTCGATTGGAATGGCGGTGGCATTTGTCCTTGGCCTGCTAATATCTCCCGTCGTGCCCATCAACAAGTGGTTATGGACCTCCTCATATTCTCTCTACACAATCGGCTGGTCGATCGCCGGGCTGCTTATCTTCTATTTTCTCGACGTTGTTGCGGACTGTGGGCGAGGGATGTTCTTTCTTATAGTCATCGGGATGAATTCACTGGTGTTCTACTGCGTAGGAGAAGTGATGCTGGAATGGGTCCGGCATTCAATGGAAGTCCTGACCGGTTGGCTCTCAATCCTGGGAGAAGCAGGCTCGTTGCTGCAGGCCTCAGCGACTTTCCTTGCCGTCTGGTACCTTGGCTATTGGCTCTATCGGAGGAATATCTTCATAAGAGCGTAAGGCCGGCGCGATTGCCGGTTGCGGTAGATCTGGCACTCACGACGGAGAGAGGACCAGCCGACGGATGTTACAGGCGACCGGTAGCTCGACTGTCGAAAGGATGACGGTGACTTATGATGCGAGTTAGTTGCGGAGGACCAGGCAAAGGCGCGCTGTGCGCCGGCGTTCTTGCTTTGCTGTGTTGCAGCACGATGAAACCCCAGAGTGGGGTTATCCAGCAACCGGATGCTTATGCTGCAAACGATCGCGCGCCCGACGCGCGCTTCAAGGCGGACATTTTGGTCGTCCTGGCGCACCCTGACGACGAGACGATCGTCGCGGCATATCTGGCGCGGGAAATCAACGATAGCCAGAAGCGCGTCGCAGTGGTCTACGGCACTAAAGGCGGCGGAGGAAACAATAATGTCGGCCCGGAACAGGCTGCGGCGATGGGCGAAATCCGGGAGATCGAGGGACGCCAGGCGTCAGGCTCATTGGGGATTACGAATGTCTGGTTTCTGAGTGGCCACGATCTGGCAAGCCAGGACGTCTTGAACTCTCTTGAATACTGGGGCCACGGCGCATGCCTGGAGCAACTGGTGCGGCTTGTTCGACTTACACGGCCTTCGGTGGTCCTCACCCTTCTGCCGGATTTCACCACGGGCGAAAACCATGGGGATCATCAGGCAGCCGGCGTGCTGGCGACGGAAGCGTTCGACATGGCGGGGGATCCAACAGCGTTCGCCGAGCAGATATCCCCGACCCACGATCCCGATAGGAACGGGAACCTGACAGAAGCCCTGCGCGCCTGGCAGCCGGAGAAGATCTATTACTTTTATAATCCCACTCACGATATATTCACGGGGCAAGGTCCGCAGTACTCGGCAACGGAGATATCGCCCTCGCGCCACGAGAGCTACGGGGTCCTCGCAGCCCGGGCGTTTACTTACCATCGCACGCAGGGAGGCGATGAAGCAGAGCGCATGATTGAAAGGCACGAGGCGGAAACGTCGCAGAATCAGGAACTGTCAGAGATGATGCAGCCGGTGAGGCTTATTTTTGGCAAATCGTTGGTGCCATCCAGCGCGATGGACGATGTCTTTGCGGGCGTTGTGGCGGGAGGCATCTCATATCGGCCGGCTCCAGGATTTACCGCGGTCGAGTATTCAAAGCCAGCTCTTGAGATAGGAGATCCCTGGAGTTACTACCGCAAATTCTGGCATGCGCATGGCCTGGACCATTTGGCAGATATCGCTCCGCCCGAGATTACGATTAAAGTTGGAGGCTCCTTGACAATTCCGCTGGCCGTCGAGAATCCCCTTGACACAGCGATTTCAATTGACCTATCAGTGCAAGCGCCGGATGGATGGAAGGTAGCGTCCGTAACTCCGGTTTCGATCGAGCCGCACACAAGGCACTATCTCCGGGTGCAGGCAACTGCGCCGCAATCGAAAATGCCAGGTTGGCAGCAATTTACGGTTTCTGCCAATTCCCGTGGCATCGGGATCGGTACGGTGCGGGTTCGAGCAGAACTCTCCGCAGGTTGGGTTGCGCCACAATGACAGTTGTAAAACAGCAAAACATGACTCATGTCGCCGAACGATCAAACATGGGAATGCTGGACGAAAGGGTTTGATTCAAATGAAACGCCGCGAGTTCTTAAGAAGCTTGGCTGCCGCCAGCACCGTTGCGGCGACAAATCTGTCAGGGGCACCGAGTTCAGCGGAAGTGCACTCGGGCGCGCCGCTAACGCCGCCTGGGTTACCAAACCTCGACGAGTTGGCCGGGAATTGGATTTCGGGCGCGGCAATAGAGAATCGCCCCGCCATCTCCAATTTCCATGGCAGTCTCCAATCTACTCAGAATGTCCTGGCAGTCGAGTGTTTCACTGTGCCGCCCCTGGCCCAGGGTTCCGAGTTTGCCGAGCTTTCGCTGGACGGGGAGAAGATTGCCGCACAGCAATTCCGGTGGTATCCGTATCAGGTGTTGCGAAGAGCGCAAGTAAAAGGCCTGGAGGTTTTGACAAAGATTCGCATGCCCTTCGAGGAGGCCGGCGTTCTCTTTTCTATTGAGATCGCAAATCCAGAAGAGGAAAGGCGCACAACCCAACTTACGGTCGGACTTGAAGCGATGGTTCGGCGGTATACCCAAACCTGGGAATGGGACACGCCAAGACCGGAGAAGAAAGATCTGACCGACTTCGGCACTCGGATCGCCGGGGCGATGCCTGGCGGAGCCTTGCTCGTTAGTGATAGTAGAAGCGACAGCTATGTTGCGTTTGCGTTTTGCCAGGACCCGGACGATCTCTCTGCTGAGAGGCGTGCCGCTACGTGGTCTATTCAACTGGAAGGCCGCTCGAAGTTCCGGCTCGAATTCGCGATGGCTGCGGGAATTGAAAGCGACGAGGTGCTGAAACGGATCTTCGGTTGGAAAGAAAACTTTGCCCTGGTTTGGGAGGAGGCGCACGAGCGATGGCGGGGGCGTTTCGAGGCCGCATTTATCGTGGGCAATGACCACTTTTCAGGAAACCTCCCAACGTTGGTTACCGACGACCTCAAGGTCAGGAAGCTGTATTACGCAAGCATCATGAGTCTGCTGTGTCTTGAACGAACAAACCTGGGTCCGCGCTATCCGAGAGTGTTTGTGACCGCGTCGCCACGTTGGGCCACATCGCTCGTTTACTTCTGGGATGCGGTGATGTTTGCGACAGTCTGGGCCTTGCTCGATCCGATTGAAATGCGCAAGCAACTCATATTGTTTCTCGAAAGCGATATCCACTCTTGTTACGCCATTGATTTCTGCTCAATGCATCCTGTCGGGCCCTGGTACTCAGCCAATGACTACGCAATCTTCAGGCTTGTAAGCACCTATGTGAGCGTCAATCGCGATTGGGCATTTCTGGATTGGAAGTTAAGCAGCGGCCAAACCGTATTCGCTGCGCTTGAAGGCATTGCTCTGCACTGGCGGACGCTAACCCGTCCCCGTGGTTTGTTGGCCAACTATGGAGGCCCAGGGGATAATCTCGAAACGGTGCCTTCGTATAAAGGATACGTGCCATCGTGGAACGCGGCTAATGTCTGGATGCTGCGCTCGATGGCAGAATTGAAGCGCAAGCGGGGGGAGACGAATGAAGCCGATCAGCTTGTGGCGCAAGCAGATGAACTAGTGAAGGAGGTCTTGGGCCTTTACGTTGACGGGAAGGGCTTTTGGACATGCCAAATGGACGATGGAAGCAAGGTTGAAGTGCGTAATTGCATTGACTTCATCACTACGATCGATACCATGAGGCGGGATCTTGGCCCGCGTCGCATCGCTGAGATGATCGCCTTCGTTCGAAGAGAATTGTGGACAAAAGACTGGCTCCGGGCTCTTTCATTGAGCGATCACGAGGCGGGGATCGCTACTCGCGCGGACCACGGTTCGACGGGTTCCTACGATGCGTGGCCGGCCCTGACCGTTGAGGCCTTTTTCCGCGTAGGGAGAGAAGGCGAGGCTTTGGATCGGCTAAGGAACTTGGAACCCGCAATTGAAGAAGGCGCTTTGGGGCAGGCACACTACGTTGCGACCGAGCATTTGCCGGTGCGAAAGGCCGTTTCGTTTGGCCAGGATTATTTCGAAGGCTGTTCTGGAGCCTTCGCAGAGGTGATTATCCGAACCTTTTTTGGATTTGCGCCGGAATTGGACGACAATTGGAAATGGCTTCCACCTCGTAATCCCGAAATGCACGGACGGCTCAACAACTTAAGATTTGCGGGCAAAAAAGCGACATCGCAATAGACTGTCGGTTGTATTCATGCGGGGAACAAGCGAGGCAGTCAGGCGATGGCATTTGCAAGCTAATACTCGCCGTATGCACCTGACGCTTTTGCAAGAATTCAGTGGCTCACGATATTGGATGAATCATTGGACTTACGCAATTCCGTGAAGATACTCATTTCACGGCGTGCGTCGTCGCGCAGATCGAGTGCCCGATAGGACTGCGATAGTTGATAATGCGCGCTTGAATTTTCGGGATCCAGTTGAATGGCCGCCACCAGATGCTTCACTGCTTCCTGCGATTGGTGCAGTTCGTTGAGGACTTTGCCAAGCGCAAGCTGAGCGTCAACCAATTGAGGCTGCAACTGCACTGCACGCGAATAGTGCTGCAGGGCGTCAGGCAGATTTGATCGCATGAACCCAATCTGACCCAGCTCAAACTCAGAGTGCGCGTCATAGGGGTTCTCGGCAAGGGCGAGCACAAACTGCTCTTCCGCTTTCTTTTGCGATGCCTCGTCGACGCCGTTTCGCAGCATCGCTTCTCCCAATTCAAAATGCAGCCCGGGCAATTTTGGATCCAGTTCCAGGGCTCTTTGGTATTCCGAAACAGCCCCGCTAAAGTCGTTATCGCTGGCGTGGGACTCGGCGAGAACTTGATGCAAGCGCGCAGAATCAGGCCCGACTTTAGCCAAAGTGGCCAGAGCATTGGCCGCAAATGCGGAATGCAAGCGATACATCATGAACAAAACGTCCGGATTTGCGGGCGCCAATTTCATCAGGGCATTCGTCGTGTCAAGTGCTTCGTCAAGCTTTCCAGTTTCGCAATTGAGTTGCACAAGCGCAGTCCCAACCTGAACGCGCAGGTTCGTTTCCTCTACGTGAGCAAATGCCTCTTGCAACCGTTGTTGCGCGTCGTTCTCCGCACCCAAATGCAACTCAGACAAACCGAGAAGCGCCTGGGCATTCCACAATTGAGGATGAATCTTCAGTGCCAGACGAAATTCATCGGCTGCCTCTTGGTAGTTGGCCTGCGTAAACGCAATCAGGCCGAGGTTTGCGCGCACTCCGGCGTTATTAGGCTCCAGTTTTAGAATTGCCTGGAACTCACGGATAGCGTCCGCCGGGCGGTTCGTCTTCAAATCGTTCTGCGCTTGCTCGAAACGAGAGTGAACTTGACTCGACGGAGAGGGTTGGGCAACTGCCGGCATGCAAGTGGCGAGACAAAATACTGCTCCGGCACAGAGGCCCAGAACCTCGCGTCCTCTGCCCTTACTTGGCCAAGTTCGGTTTGAACCTTTCAAAAGCAACTAATTCACCTACTCGGTGCTCTGCTTTCTGCTGCCTCAGGCAGGCTATGGTCAGTGTAGCTGCGTCCACGTGGGCTGGGTCAGGCGTCAACTTAGAAACACCAGGCGCAGTTAGAGGCTATCTGTAACTAACCGGATACTCGAGCTGCGCCTTCTGATTGTTCATACTAGCGATGTTATACGCTCTCGGATAAATGCACCGCCTTAAACTATCGACCCTACCAATTCAAATGCAGCCCGAATTGGAGTTGCCGCATCGGAATTCCGGATTGCAGGGAAGTAATCTGCCCCGCGGCCGGGTTGTCGATGTTGTTATTGGGGATTCCTGCATTGACATGGTTAAATGCATTAAATGCCTCTGCCCGGAACTGAATCGATATCGGTTCAAGATGTGGAGCTTCAATCTGCCAACCCTTCCACAGCGCCAGGTCGGGCTTAAAGACGTGAGGCCCGCGCAGCATGCCGTCCCCCGCAGTGCCGTATTGGCAACACGGCGGAATTGCAAACGCCGCTACATTGAACCAGTGGTCATAGCTCTTATTTTGATAGAGGGGAGCCCCCTTTATCCGGTCCGCTCTTTGACCGAAGTCGGCATTGAGCGTCGCGCCGCTAGAGACAAATGGGGTAAAGGGCAGACCTGAATCCGCCGACCATACACCGCTGGTTTGCCATCCGCCGAGAATGATGTTTGCCGCAGGGGACATCCCGGAACCGTATTTCATTCCGCGACCGAATGGAAGCATAAGAGTGTACTGAGCTGTCCAAATGCTGGCCCGATCGATTCCGGAATCGCCTTCAAAGAACGCGTTGGTATTTCCTCCCGGGCCATAATTGGCCTTCATATCAACAGGGTTGTATTGGTAATACCCCAATGTCTTTGACCATGTGTAGTTTGAGGAGAACCCCACGTACTTTGAGAAGTGCCTGTTGACCTTCACTACGAGTCCGTTGTAGTTTTCGTTTGCGATGTTTCCCTGCAGGTTAACAGCCTCAGATATCCCGAACTTGGAGTAGAAGGGTCTCCGGTCATTCAAATCTGTATCGGACGAGGGGCCCGCTGCGTTGATGTTTTTTCCGTAACTGAGATGCGTGCCTTTTGTTCCCACGTATCCAACCGACAAGGTGGTTCGCGCGTCAAGTTGACGTTCGATTGTCAAATTCCAGGAGTACATGTTCTCAGTCTTGAAATCGGGATCGCGAGTCTTCAAAAGCTCATCCGTCGGAGGCGTCAGCATCCCAGAAGATGGGAGAGCCGGGGGAGCGGGCCCCACGGGAGTCTGTTCAATCGGAAAAACGGGAATGTAGTTGTTCGACGCAGTTATGGTCTGCTGCGCAATGATCGGGTAGAAGCTAGTCAAGTGATAGAAAGTGGCATCGTATCCCGAGCTGAAGTAGCTTTGCCCGAATCCGGCCCTGACCACCGTCTTCTCCGTCAGCTTGTATGCCAAACCTAACCGCGGCGAGAAGTCATCCTTGGGAGTTACCACATTGGTGCTCATGGAGACAGTTCCCAACCCGGCCAGGAGAATCTGGCCTGTATTAACGTCGAAGTTTGCGAGGCCGCCGGGATGCGACGGCTTGACCGGTTCAAACCAGTCCCATCTTAGGCCCACGTTCACAGTAAGTTTGGGAGTGGCGCGCCATACATCCTGGGCGTAAACGCCAATGCGTGTCTGGCGTTCCCCGGGGAATTGCGCCAATACCGCCCGATCGAATTCGGAGGGCAGACCCAAGAGAAATGTAGCCATACCCATACCGGAGTTCGTGTCCCCTGGAATTCCAGTGATGGTCTGGGGGAACGTAAAGTTCCCTCTTGTGCTCGCGTTTACAGAGAGGAAATTGAAATCCTGTCGCTGGACATCGCCGCCCCACAGAATCTGGTGTCCCCCCAATAACTTTGTCCAGTTATTCACCAATTCACCAGTTGTCGATCCCTCAAATCGCGGCACACCAACGCCGCTCGGAATTCCCATATAGAAGATTCCGACGGGCCCGCCGATGTTGATGCCGGCCAACCCGCCTGTCTTTGCATCACCTGTGTTGATGTTGGGAATTCCCACCGTGTTGTTGGTCTGAAGGGCGCTGTCAGCTTGATAACCGGCGATGGCAAAACGATCGAACCCGAGCCGGAATTCTCCCAATAAGCTGGAGCCGAACGTATGCGTATAGTTTAGAGCCGACTGCTGGCTCAGCGAGTTTGCAACTTCCGGACTAAGTCCGCCACCGGAAGGTCCGCCGGCAACGACGCCAAAAATGCCGGGGTTGTCCAGATAGCTGTGGAAGTAGCTGTACCTGGCAAACATCTTGTCTTTCTGGTTCATGCTGTAGTCGCCGCGCAAGTCAAACTCATTCGTATGAAGGCTTGAGGGGCATTAGCGGTGTAATTGTTATCGGTTTGGCCCGGATCACCTAGATTTGGTTCTGGAAGTAGAGCCAAGAGGGCTTTCGCAACCGGATCGATGTTTGTAATTGTGTTATTTGGAAACGGCGTGCGGCCGGTGCCGTCGGGATCTCCAGTGCCAGGGTCGTAGATTGTGTGCGTTGCGGCGACCGAACTGAAGTCCCCATTGCGGAAGGCATCAATCGGAACCGTGGTGACGATTGCGCTCTTTGCGGACAGTCGGGATAACTGATAATCCCCGAAGGCAAAGACCTTGTCCTTCTTTACCGGGCCGCCCAGACTAAGCCCTCCCTGATTCCAGTTGTAGGGTGGAGTGGCTGCCCCGCCCGTGAATGGCGTGGATGCGAAGGTGGCGGAATTTCTGTTGTACTCAAAAACCGATCCGTGAATATGGTTGGTGCCCGACTTTGTAACAAACTGAGCTACCATGCCTGCGGTGTTACCGAATTCTGGATCATAGTCGGCAGTGATAACCTTGACTTCCTGCACGGAGTCAGGGGGCGGGTTAATAACCTGGATTCCGCTGAATCCATAGTCAACGTCTGTAATTCCATCAAGAACATAAACCTGGGCTCCAGACCAGACGCCGTTCACATAGGTTCGATCTGTTCCCTGAGGATTCTCGCCGGAACCCATCTGGAATGTGTCTGGAATTACTCCCGGTACCAAGGCATAGAGTTGAGTGACATTATTCCCAACCAGGGGCAGGCTATCGACAGATTGAGCCTCAAACCGATCGCTCACATCCGTCTGTTCTGTATTCAGAATTGGTGGAGCGGCGGTCACGGTCACAGTTTCTGTTGAAGCACCGACTTTGAGGACGCAATCAACACGAATGGTTGCCGCAACAGGCAAGACGAGATGCTCCCTAACGAATCCCTCAAACCCCGACATATGAACCGATATTGAATACTGCCCGGGAGTTAAGTGGGTGGCGTTGTAAAATCCCGTCGCATCCGCTTCGATCCTGGTCTCGACGCCCGTCTCCTCGCTTTTCACAACGACTATCGCTTTAGAGACAATTGCTCCCGACGAGTCGCTCACATAGCCGTTGATCCCTCCCCAAACCGCTTGGGCCCGCGTGTGCGCCGGGGCTAAGGAGAGAATGAATGTGGTTAGCAAAACGGCAGCGAGCGTAACTGGGTTCATCCGCGCTCTGCCATTTATAGAAGGTGAGTTGGTAGGTCTCCCGTGGTCGTCTTTCATTGGCAAGGAGATACCATTCCCACTGGCTCTGCAACTCGATGGGAACATCTTCGAAGCCTCCTAAAGACTTGCTTTTAGTGGACGTGAAACGAACATCGGTCGATTGTTTGCTGTCGTCCTCACCTCCACGTTTGAGGAAGCTTACCACCGTCGTTGCATCAATTGTCAAGAGATTGAATGATCGCATTGCGGCCATTCAGTAAGGCGTTTGGAGATTCTTCGATCAACGCCACAAATTTATGAGGGGAATGTAAACCTGTCGCGTCTGATCAATCTTCGAGAGCGAACCGAACGGTTCTAAGTAGACAGGTTTTCAAAAGATGATAAAGGCCTCCGAGTCTCAAGGGCATTCGGAAAGGTGTTGAAAGCCCGGACAAAGTTGCCGCGATTATCTCGAACCTTACCGGCCAAGTGACAGTCGCCAGGATTGAGTTGGAGATAGACCCGCACGGAATCTTGGCCGCAGAGTATTCGGCAATCCGATCGAATGCGAGCCGCGATGAACAGGAGAACCCGAAGATAGGCGGGCCGCAGGTACATCATTTCGACCGATGGCTCTGGCACCCGCGGATACTCGCTCATGATCGAACCTTTCGTTTTCCGGTTCTTGGCAAGAAAGTGGAAAAGTGTGCGTTTTACGCGGCTTTCTGAAAAGCGACGAAGTTGGTTCTCGTGGCGGCCAGCCGCTGTACTTTCAACAGCAGGTAGTTGAGGTTTCGGTATC